>MDTE01027646.1_pt1 | contig 189105 bp, 191 predicted proteins | sample 811231 | NCBI WGS metagenome assembly MDTE01 (sample SAMN05326651, study PRJNA326480) | marine metagenome | isolation source: seawater | place: Indian Ocean: Red Sea | collected 2010 | reverse complement strand
TTCGCTTCTACAGGCTCTTCTGCTTTCGCTTCTACAGGCTCTTCTGCTTTCGCTTCTACAGGCTCTTCTGCTTTCGCTTCTACAGGTTCTTCTGCTTTCGCTTCTACAGGTTTTTTGTTTTTGTCGTCACTTTCAGAAACCATATCACTATCCAATATAAAATTTAATAATAATTATATTTTACTATCAGAATAGCAACTAGTTCAATACTTGATTTAGTATTGATTAAACTTTGTAATTTTAGATTTTAAGATCTGGTCGATTTGATTTGGTTATATCCAAAGACTTTGATAATCTCCATTTCTCAATTTCACTGTGGTTTCCAGATAATAAAATTTCAGGAACTTTATTATCTCCAATTATTTCTGGACGAGTGTAAAGAGGAGCCTCTAACATTCCTGAATTGTATTCAGAAAAAGAATCATACAAATTAGAATCAGGGTTACCTAATGTACCTGGAAGTAATCTTATAAGAGAATCACTAATAACCATAGCGGGGATTTCTCCTCCGGTTAAAATATAATCCCCTATCGAAATTTCTTCGTCACACTCTCTATCAATAAATCTCTGATCTACACCACCATAATGTCCACAAACAATCACCAAAATTTTTTCATTAGAAAGTTCTCTAGATTTTTTTTGATTCAATACTTTACCTTTAGGAGAAGTTAAAACTACTTTTATCTTATCTTTAGATTCAGAATGATATGACCTTACCGAATTAACAGCTTTTATTAATGGTATAGCCTTAAGTATCATTCCTGGTCCACCACCATAAGGTGGAGAATCAACACTTTTATGATTATCATCAGCAAAATCTCTAAGATTTATAATATTGATCGTAACTAATTTTTTTTCTCTAGCAATTCCAACAATACTTGTAGTAATGAATTCATTAAAAAATTCAGGAAATATAGTGATAATATGTATATAAGTCAAATCTTATCCTAATTTCAATTATGTTCATTCGTAGAATTTATAAGTACATTTAGTGAATGATTAATTACATCAAGAATATTTTCTAAAGTATCTACTACTCCTGAAGGAGAACCTGGAGTATTGATTATTAATGTATGATTCTTTACACCAGCAACAGAACGACTTAGTATAGATTTTTTGTTACTTTCTGCTGATTTCAACCTAACATAATCCACTATACCGGTAATCTGATATTCTAGTAATGATAAAGTAGCTTGAGGAGTAACATCACGGTCAGATAATCCTGTCCCACCTGTTGTTACAATAAAATTAATCTCATCCCTTAATGACCATTTTTCAAGCGTAGAAGTAATTTTTTTAAAATCATCAGGAACTATTTTTTTTTCAACTAATAAAAACCCATAATTTAACAGCAATTTAACAGCAATTTCTCCACTAATATCTTTCATTGTTCCATCAGCACATCTATCACTGGTAGTCAAAACACAAAAACCAAACATTTCTCATATTCCATGTCATTAAATCAAATAAGATTCTATTCTATTCTATAAATCAATTTATGAACACATTGTAAATTTTGTATTTTTCTGTACAAATATTACTTTGCGCGAATTTTAAATAAGTGTAACAATCTGTATTAAATATAGGGATTTATATAAGTTATATTCACTTGGATATTAAATTTTTAATTTATTTTTAATAAAAAATGAACACTCTAATTAAATACATGGTTATTTGTAACGGAGAGAAATATTGATCATCATGGGAATCGAATTATATCATCAACCAGTAATGATACCTGAAGTTTTACATGGGCTATATGTACAACCAGGTGGTAGATATATAGACTGTACAGTTGGTGAAGGTGGTCACAGCCAAGCTATAATCGAAGCATCGGAACCTGGAGGTCAGGTACTGGGAATTGATGCTGATCCGGAAGCAATTCAAGTAGTTAATCAAAGAATAGACTCTTCCAAGAAATTTTTAGGAATAAATTGTAATTTTAGAGATGTTAGAGTAACAGCCCTTAGATATAGATTAGCACCGGTAAATGGTATTTTGTTTGATTTAGGTGTTTCTTCACTACAACTAGATAAAGAGAGTAGAGGCTTCAGTTTTAGAAGATCTGACCCTCTAGATATGAGATTTAGTTATGATCAAAAAATAACTGCAGCTGATATAGTGAACGAATATTCAGAATTTGAATTGGCAGATCTGATATATAAATATGGTGAAGATAATAATGCAAAAAAAATTGCAAAGATTATTATTCAAAATAGACCTATAAAAACTTCTTTAGATTTAGCAAATTTAATAAAAAGTAATATTTATTTAAATAAAAAAAAGAAAAGAATTCATGCTGCAACACAAACTTTTCAGGCTCTTAGAATTGCTGTAAATGATGAGATGAATGCGTTAGAAACCTCTCTTGAACAATCTATCTCATTATTGGGAAATGGTGGTCGATTAGTGGTAATTTCATATCATTCATTAGAAGATAGAATTGTTAAGAATTTATTCAAAAGAGAATCAACAGAATGTATATGCCCTCCAAAAACTTTAATTTGTAATTGCGATCATAAACCATCAATTAAAATTATTTCAAAAAAACCATTCATCCCATCAGATTCTGAAATTGAACATAATCCAAGATCTAGAAGTGCAAAAATGCGAATAGCTGAAAAAATTAAATAATCATAATAAAATGACAACTAAAAAAAATATAATAATTTCATTGGATGTAGGAACAAGTAAAGTTTGTTGTGTTGTAGGAGAAAATAACAAAAAAGTAGTTGAAATTAAAAATGTTTCAACAAAAAAAATAAATTTCAATTCTAATATTGAAGAACATGATTTTGAAATAAAGAAAGCTATATCTGAAAGCTATAGAGAAGCTACATTAGGTGTAGATCTAAACCATTGCCATTTAGTTGTTAGCCTTTCTGGTAGCCATATAATTTCTAAAAATATAATTTTAAATGTCCCCAAGAGTAATAACGAAAGAAGTTTAATCACACAAATTGATATAGATAAATCTATCGAAATAGCTCAAAAAATCAGTCTAGATGATGACCAAAAGATTATTCATGTAATTCCTAGAACATATACCTTAGACGGTATTGAGGGCATTAGAAACCCATTAGGTATGCACACATATGATCTAAAAGCTTATTCACACGTAATACTAGGATCTATTACCGAAATAACTAAATTAAATAAATATTTAGATGTAATAGGAATGAAACCAAATAAATACATAGTTGGATCTTTAGCTTCAGGTAGATCATTATTAAGTTCAAATGAAAGAGAAAGTGGTGGGATATTAATTGATATAGGTGGAGGAACTACTGATATTGCAGTTTTTCATAAAGGAACAATTATTCATACTGATAGTATACACATTGGAGGTAATACTTTTACAAACGATATTTCTGTTGCATTCGACATTGATTTCAATGAAGCAGAAAAAGTTAAGATATCTGATGGAAGTGTTACACCAGAGAGAATAAATAACACAAAAAAAATAAAAATTTTCCCTAGGGCATATGATGAAGAATTAGAAATTACAGGAAGAGAATTGGCTCAATTATTAAAAGATAGGGCTAGTGAATTAATAAGAATGATTGGATATAGATTAGATAATGAAAATGTTTCTAACTTAGATATTAATCAAATCATATTAACAGGAGGAGGTTCAAAACTAGATGGATTCTTTCAACTTACTAGATTCTTATTACAAAAAAGAGTAAGAAACATTGATGAAAGCTTTGAAAATAACTTAGAAGGAGAAGAACTGGATCAATCGACCTCTTGTGCAGTTTCTGTTGCTAAATTATCAGTTGATGAAAATCTTACTAATCTAGAATTCAATAACAAAAAAATTGATATATTTAATAATAATTTATACGTAAAAAATTTCATTTCTTTAAAAAATCTATTCCTTAAACTTTTGAAGAAATGAATAATATCGGCAAAACGAAAATTAAAGTCGTGGGAATTGGTGGAGGAGGATCAAATACAGTCTCTCGGATATATAAAAATCCTGTATATGGTATCAATTATTTAACTGTAAATACTGATCTACAAGATTTAAGAAATAATTTAACCCCAACAAGATTATTAATAGGAAATTCTATATCTAAAGGAAGAGGACAGGGAGGAAATATAAATGAAGCAAAACGATGTTTTGAATCTGACATTCAACTTATTCAAAATAATTTATACGATGCTGATCTAATCTTTATATCCTGTGGAATGGGAGGAGGTACAGGTACAGCAGGATCTAGTACTATAGCTAAAATAGCTAAAGAATCAGGATCTTTAGTAATTTCAATAGTGACTACACCTTTCTCATTTGAGGGAAAAGAAAGAATTTCAAGAGCGAAAAAAGATTTAATAGAGCTAGAAAAATTTTCAGATATTTTAATTAGTATTCCAAATGACATTTTTTTATCTACTCCCAACAAAAAAGATAGTGTTAGAAATAATTTCAAAAAGGTAGATGAAATAATAGACCAATCTATACGTAGTATTTCAGAGCTAATAACTTTACCAGGTGATATAAATTTAGATTTCGCTGATGTCAAGACTATAATTTCAGGAGGAGGTCAAGGAAAAATTTCTTCAGGAAAAGGTTATGGAAAATATAAAGCAAAAGAAGCCATAGAATCGGCATTATTAAATCCTCTTCTTGATGTGTCAATAGAAGGAGCAAAAAAAATAATGTTTAATGTCGTAGGAGGTGAAGATATGACTCTAGAAGAAGTTTATTTTATAAGTGATTATCTAAAATCAATGACAGCTCATAATAGTGAAATAATTTTTGGCACTAAAATTGATCCTTTCATGGAAGAGGAAATTTATCTAACATTTGTAGCTACAGGATTCCCAAAAAATAATATACCTACTAAAAATAGCTATGATACTAAATATTCCATAAGCTCTGAAATATTCACTAAATCAAATAAAGAGAAGATATCATTATAATAATTGTTAAATAACTTTAAAAATTGTTACTTTTATGAAGAAGAAGTTGTGGGAAATTCTATAATATAACCTAACTACATTCTATATATACGACTTAATATAAATGAAATTTATTAGTGATGCAAACTAGCTTGCAAAAGTATTGACATAGATACTATGTGTAGTGGTATGCTTCTAAACATACCCTAAATGTAGTGTAGCATTATGTGTCCGCATTGTATGAGAATTATATTATGAATAGGGTGTTAAAAATTATATCTATATTGATATATTGAGTAATATGATCTAGGGGGTTGCTCTTTAAAATAAAATGAAGTGTCCTTATTGTGAAAATAAAGATTCAAAAGTAGTAGAGTCACGTGAATCTAGTGATAGTGTAAGGCGAAGACGTGAATGTATTAGATGTGGCTTAAGATTTACTACTTATGAAACAGTTTCTAGAAAAACTATTATGATAGTAAAAAAAGACGGGCGAATGGAGCCATTTTCTAATGAAAAAATAGAAAAATCTATCTCATTAGCATGCGCCAAAAGACCACTCGAATTAGGTAGAATATCAAGATTGGTTATGGATATTGAAAAAGAGTTAAATTCGCATACAAAACTTGAAATAGAATCTAAAATCATAGGTGATATAGTGATGAATAAATTAAGGCAACTAGACCAGGTTGCTTATATAAGATATGTTTCAGTATATAAATCATTCCAAGATCAAGAAAGTTTCAAGGATGAACTGAATTCATTAGATCAACAATCTACTAAATATGATATTAACAAAAACCAACTAAAATTAATAGATTTAGATTCGAAAGTAATTGCACCAAAGCGAAAAAGATCTTCATAAAAATACTAAAACTTACAAGGAGTTGACTAAAATGAAAAAAAAAGCAGAAATGAAGAAAGAAAAATATAGTGTTTTTCAGTCAGCCGAAATATCAGCAAATGCAAAAGTAATACTAGAAAAAAGATACCTAAGAAAAGATCAAAAGGGTGAAATTTGTGAAACCCCTGATCAAATGTTCCATAGGGTTGCAGATGCTTTAGCTTATCCCGAATTAGAATATGGAAAAACACAGGAAGAAACAAAAGATATTGCGAAAGAATTCTACCAAATGATGTCTAGTCTAAAATTCTTACCTAATTCTCCCACTTTAATGAATGCTGGAACAGGAGCAGGAACATTATCAGCTTGTTTCGTACTTCCCCTAACAGATAGCATGGAAGGAATTATGTCAGCTGCTAGAGATGCTGCAATGGTACAAAAATTTGGTGGTGGTACAGGATTTGCTTTATCTGAAATTAGACCTAAAAATTCTCCAATAAAAACAACTCATGGAAAAGCTTGTGGACCAATATCTGTTCTAAAACATCTTTCTTCCGTATCTACACTAGTAACTCAAGGGGGTAAACGTGATGGTGCTAATATGGCTGTGATGAATGTACACCATCCTGATATTTTAGAGTTTATAGACTGCAAAAAAGTCGAAGGTGATATACACAATTTCAATATTTCTGTTGGAGTGACAGATGAATTTATGAAAGCTGTAAAGAATGATACTGAGTATGCTTTAAGATTCAAAGAAGACCCAGCAAATCATAAAACTAAAAATATAGAAGTTGGTAAATTAAATGCAAGAAAAGTGTTCGACAAAATAGTAGAAGGGGCATGGAGGAATGGTGAACCAGGAATGATATTTCTAGATGAGGTAAACCGTAATAGTCCTGTAATCCACATAGGTGAAATTACAGCAACTAATCCATGTGGAGAACAGCCATTATTACCAAATGAATCATGTAACCTAGGGTCAATTGATGTAGGTAAATTTGTTATCCAAAAATCTAATTCCCCTATTTTGGATTGGAAGAATCTTGAAAAAACTATAAGACTTTCTATTAGATTTTTGGATAATGTTATTGATGCTAATAAATATGCAGTAGATGCTATTGAAGATATGACTCGATCTACAAGAAAATTAGGTCTTGGAGTTATGGGATTTGCAGATATGCTTATCAAGATGCAAATCCCATACGATAGTGATGAAGGAACTAAATTAGGTAAAAAAATAATGAAATTTTTTAAGGAAATTTCTGATTCAGAATCAATAAATTTAGCTAAAGAAAGAGGCCCCTATCCAGCTTTCAATTATTCCCAAAAAAAAGATTCCGAACATCTATATAGAAATGCATGTAGATTAACAGTAGCTCCTACAGGAACTATTTCTATGATTGCTGGAGCATCTAGTGGTATTGAACCGTTATTCTCATTAGCTTTTAGAAAACAAAATATTCTAGGTGGTGAGACTTTGTATTATGTAGATGAAAATTTCGAAAAAACATCAAAAGAACAAGGATTCTACTCTGAAAATTTATTGGAATTTTTATCCGATGGAGGTTCTTTACAAGAAAGAGAAGATGTCCCGGAAAATGTCAAACGATTGTTCAGGGTATCAGCAGATATATCCCCCGAAGATCATGTATTGATGCAGTCGGCCTTTCAACTTAGTACAGATGCTGGGATATCTAAGACAATTAATTTCCCTAATGAAGCTACAATAAATGACGTAAAATCAGCCTATATGTTAGCTTGGGAAACAAAATGTAAAGGAATTACAGTATATAGGGCTGGTAGTAGAGAAAAAGAAGTTCTTACAACAGGTCATTCTGAGAATAATTCAGATATTTCAAATATCCCAGAAAGTGTAAATCATTTTGTTTCCGAAAGAGACCGTCCGCAAATTCTGAGCGGAATAACTAGGAGGGTTAGAACCGGAAGAGGAAATTTATTTGTAACTGTTAATATGTCAGTAGATGGTCGCCCTTTCGAAATTTTCGCGACACATGGAAAAGCAGGAGGTAATGATGCCGCAATGGCTGAAGCTGTATCTAGAATGGCTTCATTATCACTTAGATGTGGAATTAATCCTCAAGATGTAGTAGCACAATTAAGGGGTATTACTGATGTCCCTTCTTGGGACACGGGAGAATTAATCCGATCTGTTCCAGATGCAATAGCGCTAGTATTAGACCAACTAGTTAGCAATCCGCCAAAGTCGCTTAATGACCTAGATGAAGATCAAACTCATCAACAAGAAATGTTTACAAATACTACTCAACAGGAAATTGATATCTCAACATCAACTGTAAATATTGTAGATATTGAAGATAAGATTCCAGTAACAATTTCAGGCGAAAATTTATGCCCAGAATGTTCTTCAGGATTAGCTCATGAAGAAGGATGTATAAAATGCTATTCATGTGGTTATAGTAAATGTTAAGAAATGACAAAACAATAATTAATTCGAAAAATACGGTCGGGTTAGCCCGACCGTATTAATTTAAAAAATATATTGAAAAAAAATAAACCAATAATTGCTATTACACAAGGTGATCCCTCTGGTATAGGTACGGAAATTATATGTAAATCTCTTTTAAAAGCAGAAATATATGAAATTTGTAACCCATTAATTATCGGTTCTTCCAGACAAATTAAAAATTATTTAGTCCAGTTTAATATAAAAAAAGAAATTTCTATCATTGAAGATACTAAATATGTCACAGGTAACAAAAACCTAATAGAGATTATAGAACCTTCAAAATATAAAAATACTAATTTCCCACTAGGTAAAGTTAGCAAAATATCAGGAAAAGCTTCTCATTTATGGGTAGAGATAGCAACTTATCTCTGTATAAAAAACCATGTAAATGCAATGGTGACAGCACCAATAAATAAAGAGTCTTGGTTTTTAGGAGGAAGTGAGGAAACAGGACATCAGGAGGTTTTAAAAAGAATATCTAAATCTGATTACGTAGCAACTATGTTAGTATCAGGCAGATTAAGATGTATGCATTTATCAACACATAAATCCTTATTAGAAGCTTGTAAATATGTAACTAAGGAAAACGTTCTAAGAGCAATAAAGCTAACAGATTTTCATTTTAAAATGTGGGGTATCAAGAACCCTAAAATTGCCGTCGCTGCATTAAATCCTCATGCTTCAGATAATGGATTAATAGGAGATACCGAACAAAAGGAAATCTTACCATCTATTGAACTAGCCAAAGAATTAAATATAAATGCATCTGGCCCATACCCTGCGGATTCAATATTTAATAGTGCTATTGAAGGAAAATTTGATGTTGTTATAGTCATGTACCATGATCAAGGACATATACCTATAAAAGTTTATGGATTAGAAAAATCTGTTTCTATAAATTTAGGTTTACCATTTATAAGAACATCTGTGGATCACGGTACTGCATTCGATATTGCAGGTAAAAATATTGCAAATGAAAATAGTATGATTGAAGCAATAAAATTATCAGTATCATTATCAAAAAGTAAAGGTTTAAACATTTAAAAATCTAGGAGAATTTATGAAAATTACTTTTATAGGTGGGGGAAATATGGCTCAAGCAATTATTTCAGGAATTAAAAAAAATAATATTAATAGTGAAATATTAGTAAGTGAACCTATTGAATCTAAAAGAAAATATTTAGAAAAATTTTATGGTATAAAAACTTGTAATAATAATATCACTGCAATAAAAAATTCTGATTTTATAATATTGGCAATCAAACCACAAATTTTTCCAGATATAGCTGAAGAAATAAATTCTTATCTTGGACCATATCAAACACTAGTTTCAATAATGGCAGGTATTACATTAGTGAAATTAAATGAATATCTTAACCATAATAATATCATTAGAGTTATGCCTAATACCCCTGCTCAAATAGGTAAAGGTTGTTCTATTTGGATGAAAATGAATCATATGGATAAAAATAAAATAAATTTCTTTAGAAAAATATTACTCTCATGTGGTACAGAAATAGAAGTAAATAATGAAAAAAAAATTGATATCGCTACAGCTATTTCAGGTAGCGGTCCTGCATATATTTTATTTTTCATGGAGTCTCTAATCAGTTCTGCAATAGAACTAGGATTAGAAGAAAAAACAGCTGAAAAAATTGTCTATGAAACAGTCCTAGGAAGTGCTTATCTAGCTAGAAATTCCAAAAAAAATACTAGAGAATTAATAGATATGGTTACATCTCCGGGTGGTACTACTGCCGCAGGTCTTTCGGTTTTGAATAGCTTAGAATTTAATAAAATTATTAATTCTGCAATTCAATCTGCTTATGATCGTGGAATTGAAATTTCGAAAGGTGAAAAATAATGATTCTATATTTCTTAGCTTTTTTATGTCAACTTATGGGTTATTTAATCATAGCTAGATCAATAACTACTTGGTTCCCTAATTCTAGAAATAATCCTATCGTAATAATTCTATATCAAATAACAGATCCAATTATGAAGCCTTTATCAAAATACGTACCTAAACTAGGAGTGATTGATATATCCCCTTTAATTGGCGTTTTAATTGTTTTCGCTTTAGCTAGGTTTTTAATATCATTATCTTAATCAATAAATCGTATCGTTTGATCATATAGACATCTTCTTTTCCCTTCTTTATCAATAATTATCAACCTACCTAATTCATCAATATCTTCCACAATACCAATCTGTAAATCGTTTGAATTTTTCAGATTAAAAGATACCCGTTTACCAATAGAATTAAGATACTTTTTCCATTCTGAGATAATATCTTGATTTTTATTAAGTTTCGCAAATAATAAATCAAAATTTATCAACAACAACTCAAAAATTTCCAATCGTGATACTTTCTTATCTGTAATTTCAGCAATACTAGTTGTATTTATTGGCAATTTGATATTTCCTCTGCATTTCAGGTTAACATTCAAACCTATTCCTACGACTGCAAGAGAAAAATTACTAAATGTTTTGGAAGACGATTCAGCTATAACACCGGCAATTTTATTTTGATTAACAAGTACATCATTTGGCCATTTAATTGAAATATTTTGATTATGTAAAATTTTTTCCAAAGTATAAACTACTGCTAATGATGCGATAATCAATAGCTCAGATAAATTTTTGTGCCTAGATTCAAGCATTATAGAACATAAAATATCTTCAGATTTTTCAGAATACCAAATTGAACCGTTTCGACCTCTACCTTCAGATTTCATCTGCAATAATAACTGTACCGTTATTATCAACATTTTTTTCAAAAAGATTCCATGCATAATTCATAGTTGAATTAATATGAGATAAATGAATAATATTAGATCCAATAATATTTGAATTTAATTTAATATTAGAAAATTCGCTATTCTTTTTATAAAGTTTTCTTTTGTTCATATGATTCAATAATAATTATTAGCAAAAAAGGAAAATAATGTATACCGTATCAAAAGAAATTTTATATTATGAACATTCAAAAAATAATCCCCCTACAAACAAAATAATAACTAATACCTGGTTTAAAGTTGAAACTCAAATGAATAGAGGTCCAGATTTATCAAAAATACCTTCTAATTTAAGGGGAATTTATAATAAATATAGATCAGATAATCAACCTACAGATAAAAGCAATCCTTCTTCAGGTTGTATATATATCGAAGATACTAAACCAGGTGATGTGGTAATCATTCACATTGGAGAAATTAAAACTCATCCAATAGGTTGGACTAGATATAAAGGTTCTACTGGTGCAATGCCAAATTATCTTGGTTTTTCCAATATAGGAGAACAATTTAGAGTATGTGAAATAAATGAGAACAAAATTATTTGGGATAATCATACTACTTTTCCTGTAGAACCTATGATAGGTGTCTTGGGTGTCGCTCCAGAATATGAATCAAGAAGTAATGCATGGGGAGGAGTATGGGGAGGTAATATGGATATACAGGAAGTTACTACAGGAGCAAAAATAACCTTACCTATTTTTCACAATGGTGCGTTATTACATGTCGGAGATATGCATGCTAGACAAGGAGACGGAGAAATTTGTGGTGGTGGTGGTATTGAAACTGGAGGTTCAGTAGAACTATATGTGGAAACCAAAAAAAAGCCTAAGATGATGACTTGGCCTAGAATAGAAAATTCTTCTCATATTATGACAATAGCATGTGATAAACCTGCTGAAGATGCTTTTAGAACTGCATTAAGTGAAATGATATATTGGTTAGAATCTGATTATAAAATGAGTAAAAGTGATGCTTTTTTATTTCTTGCACAATGCTTAGAAGCTCGGGTTACACAATTTGTTAACCCTACATATACTTATATACTAAAAGTGAACAAAAAATATCTGCCAATTATTTAAAGAGTAAAACTTATGAAATTTGAAAATTCAAAAAAATTGTATGAAGAAGCTTGTAAGGTAGTCGCTGGAGGTATCTCCAGTCAAATTCGAATTAACGAACCTGGTTCAACTCCTTTGTTTTTTTCTAAATCCAAAGGTTCAAAACTTTGGGATGTAGATGGTAATGAATATATAGATTATATACAAGGAATGGGGCCAAACATATTTGGACATGCTCCTGATTTTATTATTGATTCTGTAAAGAAAGATATGGAAAAAGGATTCATTTTTGCAGGACAGTTTAAAAAAGAAATAGAAGTAGCCAAAATGGCCTTAGAAATGATCCCAATGAAGAATGCAACAGTAAGATTTGCTTCTTCAGGTACTGAAATAGATCAATTAGCTATTAGATTAATGAGAGGTTATACGGGAAGAAATAAATTTATTAAATTTGAAGGACATTACCACGGTTGGACCGATTCAATATCATATAGTGTCCACCCAGATATGAACAAATCGGGAGATATATTATCTCCATTACCAGTCCCAGAATCATATGGTATAGATAAAAATACTTCCAAATCAATTGCTATATGTGGATGGAATGATTTGAGTTTGCTAGAAAAGACATTTGAGGATAATAAAAATCAAATTGCAGGAGTAATTATGGAACCAATACTTGCAAATACAAATTGTATTTATCCAGAAAAAGGGTATTTACAAGGAGTAAAAGAGATTTGCAAGAAGAATGATGCACTACTATGTTTTGATGAAGTTATTACAGGTTTTAGAATTGCACAAGGTGGAGCCCAAGAAGTTACTGGTGTAATACCTGACTTAGCAACTTACGCTAAGTCTATGGCAGGAGGATTTCCTATAGCAATGTTAGTGGGGAAAAAAGAAATAATGAACAGTATAGGATCCGGAAAAGTTTATCATGGAGGTAGTTTCAACTCTAATGTTATGTCCATATCAGCTGCTGAAGCTTCTTTAAAATACTTAAAAAGTAGTGACGGAGAAGTATATAAAAAAATGAATAAAATAGGAAATCTACTGATAGAGGAGCTCAATCAAATCACAAAATCATCAAATCCTGACTTACATATCCAAGGAAATGGATCGCTATTCGCGATATCTTTTACTACTAAGGAAAAAATTATTGATTGGAGAGATCATAAAATTAATTGTAATGAAGAAAAATATAAATCTTTCACGAATGAAATGATTAATCACGGTATACGACTTTCTAGTAATGGTCGGATGCATATTTCTTCTGCTCACACTGAAGATGATATTTCTAAGACAGTAGAAGCTACAAAACTTTCCTTAAGAAATATTTAGTATACCCGATATTTTTATCATAGAATTTTTATGGAGAAACATTTAATGTGGAAATCAGTAGTGTCAGAAAAAGAAAATTTAACAGAAGCAATTGAAGATTTATACGTTCAATTAGATTTGAAAAATGATAACAAAGATCCGAGAATTCAAAAATTATGTATAATATTCGTATCTTCACATCACGAAAAAAATTATTATAAAATTCCAAATTTAATAATGGAAAAAATATCACCAAATATATTAATTGGGTGTTCAGGAAATGGTGTTATAGGAAATGGTATAGAAATAGATGGTAAACCGGGTATATCTATAGCGTACGCAGAATTATTAGATGAAAAAATACAGCCTTTTTACATAGATAATGCCAATCTTCCTAATTCTGATGATCCACCAAATGTATGGGAAAAAACTTTAGGTATAGAACCTAATAAATGTAAAGCAATACTTCTTTTATCAGATCCTTTCAGCTTTAATACAGATATTCTACTTTCAGGTTTAGATTATACATATCCAAATGCAAATAAAAGTGGAGGATTAATTAGTGGAGGAAAAAAATATGGAGACAATGCTATTTTTTACAATAAGAAAGTCTTTAATAATGGAGCTGTAGGTTTATCGTTTTCAGGAAATATAAAATTTGAAACCATAGTATCAAAAGGCTGCAAACCTATAGGAGATCCTATGATAGTCACTAAATGTGAAGATAACGTGATAATGGAACTGGACCACGATAAAAAACCTCTAGAAATTATTGAAGATTTATATGAAAAAAATGATCCAAGAGAAAAATATTTGATCAGAAATTCCTTAAGAATGGGAATAATAATGGACCGATTTGGGAATTCACATGAAAAAGACAACTATTTGATCAGAAATATTATTGGTGGATCTAAAATTGATGGGTGCTTGGAAGTAGGAGAATTAATTAATGAAGGACAGATAGTACAATTTCACGTAAAAGATTCTGAAACAGCAAATGAAGAATTTCATCATTTAATGGAAAACTCGCATGAGAAACTATTAAATAACTCTCCTGAATCGATATTAGTATTCAGTTGTCTATCACGTGATAATTATTTATCAAATACTAAACAAAAAAATAATATAAATCAATCAGTGAGTAAAGTACCTATAACAGGTTTTTTTTCAAATGGAGAAATCAATCAAATTGGGGATCAAACGTTTCTGAATGGTTACACATCAAGTTTCACTTTATTAAGATTATAATTGTTCGGAAAAATTATTTACTGAAATACGTTGGTTAGGAATTTCTTCAGGGTTGTCTTTTAAAGATGAATCATCAATATAACCAACAGCTATAGCACAAATTGATTCAAATTTATGTTTGTTATTTTTAATTAAATTTAGTGCTTTTTCTCTATCAATACCTCCCATAGCGTGAGTATATAAACCCATTATTCGAGCTTGTATTGCCAAAGACATCCACGCAGCTCCAGTATCGAAATGTGCTGTATAATTATTCTTGCCTTGTTTTGTTTCAACCATTGCGTAAACAAAAATTAATAATGGCGCCTTTGAAGCCCACACTCTATTACCATCATTTAAAATGCTATTCATTTTCTCTCTATTTACACCAGCAGAAGAGTAAATAAATCGCCATGGTTGACGATTAGAACTAGATGGAGCCCACCTTGCAGCTTCAAATAATTTTGATATCTTTTCTTTAGATAAAGATTTATCAAGAAAAGATTTAATTGACCATCTTTCTAAAAACATTTTATCGATTTCATAATCAGCTATTCTATATTTATTTATAATATCCATAAAACTTTTCTCCAAAAAACTATAATCAGTTTACTATACCTCTTATTTGGGTAGAGGAAATATCTAATCTAAAACTTTTTTCTGGAATCCCTGAAAAAAGTTGTTTATAAGAATGATGTATTTCCAAATCATCAATTGATCTAAAATTACCTACTTTATCTATTCTTCCTGCAACAATAAAAGAACATTTATTTTCTTTAATTACTTCTAAAACATCAAGAACAATATTATTATTATTTATATCAACAAAATCACTATAGTATTTAGAATCTAGTAATCTTAATGCTGTATCATAACCAATTAAAAACTTCGAATTAGGAAATAATACTGATTTTTCATTAAATCTTGGAGAAGCAGTAATTAAAATTCTTGATTTATCAGGAAAAGTATCTAATCTATCAAATAAATCATTTAGTGAAAGACTAGGTTTATCGACATTTAAGACTGAAATTTCATAAACAGGTAATAATTTAGTAATATCTTTTCCTTTTTGCATCATTCCTAAGTGACCTTCATGAAAAGGGTTAAAAGAACCTGAAAGAATTAACAAGTTTTTTGGTAATTTAGTACCCCATATTCCATCGATATCTTTATAAATAAATGGAATTGAATTTTGATATATTCCATTAATTATGGATAATAATTTTTTCGTCATCATATAAACCTAAATTCATCCTTAAATCAATATCAAAAGACTGTGCAAGTAAATTTATTATTAGGTCAGATACAATTCTTTCTTGTTCCAATCTAGATCTATTTTTCCTAGATAAATTAATTGTTACAGATTTAATTATATCGCCATTACAAATAGAAATATGAGCTCTATCCTCCCCTTTTCTCTGAGGAATAGTAGATATAGCAGCAGTACATCCTATCCCTATAAATTTTTCATTTTTGTCTAAATAGCTCTTTCCTTTTATATATATAGATGACGCCATATTTTTAGATTCAATTACTGAAACATGTTTATTTAATGGAGAAGAATTAAAAAACTCTAAAGATTCTTTTGAATAAGGTATCAGAACCTCAATAACAGTTTTAGAAGAACCAGGTAAAGACATTATATCTGAAATTGCAGTAGTACCAGCTCCGGTAATTACAGCAATAAATTTCATAGGACTCTTATGTAATTCTTTAATTATTTTATTTCGTGTTGGGTTTTCTATTTGATCTTTTAAATTCAATATTTCTTTATCTTATTTTAATTTTAGATTTATTATATGAACAGTTGCAATTTCCCACAATAATCTAAAACGGAAAGATATATTTCTTGTAATATTTAAATGATAATATTTTTATCTCATTTATAGATCAAGGAAATATATGGATAAATTATATATTTTGGGTGCAGGAACACCCACACCTACTCCTACTAGATTTGGAAGTGCGTACGTATTAGATATAGATAATGAAAAAATTATGTTTGATTGTGGTCCAGCTACAACTCATAAATTAGTGAAAGCAGGACTATGGCCAACAGAAATTGATAATATTTTTTTTACCCACCATCATTTTGACCATGATATTGATTATCCGTGTTTCTTACTATGTAGATGGGACCAATCTATTGGAAAGGAAAACCAATTAAAAGTTTTTGGACCAACACTTACTGAAAAAATTACAGAAGGGATAATTGGAAAAGATGGCTTATTTTCACATGATTGGAAAGCCAGAGTATATCATCCGGTAAGTCAAAAAGTTTATGAAAATAGAGGGGGGACTTTACCGAGAAAACCTCCTTCTGTAAAAGCAAGAGACGTATCTGAAGGATTAGTATATACTTCAAATACGTGGGAAGTGACATCAGCAAATGCAGAGCATGTACAGCCATATTTAGATTCTTTAGCATATCGATTAGAAACTAAATCTGGTAAGTCGATTATCTTTACAGGAGATACTCAACCATGTGATTCTGTCACTAATCTAGCATATGACGCAGATATTATGTTATCAATGTGCTGGGATGATCAAGATATCATGAATAAATCGGGAGAGAATATCGGACAAACTGGAACAATTGAGGCAGGAAAAATGGCTCAAAAAGCAGGTGTGAAAAAATTAATACTAGTTCATATGGGTCCAAATATTTCTAAACATGGACCACTAGAAAAAGGGTTAGGGGATATCAGAGAGGTATATTCTGGAGAAGTTATTTATGCGGAAGAACTAAATTCAATTGATATATAAGCTATGAAAATTTCAGAAATAAAAATTGATGTAATAGAGATTAAACCTGAAACAATTAATGTAATAGATGAGAGACTAACTTTAGGTGGAAAAACTAAACAAGGAATACTTAGAATAATTACAGACAATGGCATAGAGGGGAATAGTTTTATTGGAGAACAATCCCGCAATTCTTTAGATCGTATAATGATTATTCATGAAATAATTAAACCTAAGTTACTTGGAATGGATGTAAGTCATCGTGAATGGTTATGGTCTCAAGTTGGAAGTATTTCAGGACACGGATTACCTATTAATTCATCTTGGGCACCTATAGATGTAGCGCTTTGGGATATCGCTGGAAAACACGTTAATATGCCAATATATAAAATTCTAGGAGCCCAAAAAACTCAAACACCTCTTTATGCTACTTTTCCTCCTAGGCATAATTCTATTGAAGGATTTATTAGAGAAGCTGAAAAATTGTCAGATGAAGGGTTTGAAGCTTATAAAATACATCCTGGAAATTTAGATATAGATAAAACAATCAAAGTAATTGAAAAAATAAGAGAAAATATGGGGAAGAAGATGACGCTTATGCTAGATAGAAATCATGGCTATAACCTGGAAGAAGCCATTAAGGTTGGTGAGGCTTTAGATGCAAATGATTATTATTGGTTTGAAGATCCTGTGAACGTAAATGATATAAGAGCAATAAAAAAATTATCTAATAAAATAAAAACACCTATTAACATGAGCGATTCAGCTACATTTTTATTAGGAGAAGCCGCAAACTATATTGGACAAAATCTATTAGGTATGGTTAGAGGAACTACAAGAAAATTAGGAATAACTGGCCTAAAAAAACTATGTTCAATGAGCGAATCTTTTGGTATAAACTGCGAAATAGGTTTAGCAGGAAATTCTTTAATGAACATGGCAAATCTTCATGTGATTATGTCGGTAAATAATTGTACTTTTTATGAATACTGGAGACCTGAAAATCTTCATCAATGGGGGGTAATTAATGATATCGAAATTGAATCAAATGGAAAAATTTCCATAAATGATACCCCAGGATTAGGCATGAATTTAGATGAAGATTGGATCAAATATCATACTATAAAAACACTGAACTAATTGATGAAAAAATAAATGCAAAATAATTATATAAAAATTCCTTATTATGGGATTAGTTCAATTGGGATATCAATTTTATTCTCAATAATTATATTGATCTATTTAGGGGCAGCTGTATCTTCTGAAAGAAAAAATAATAGAGAAAATATTGAAACAATTGGAAACTCTACAGAGGATATATGGTGGGAAAATGGATTTCTTTTTATGTGCCCTCTCCATTGAAAATGAAATTTCTTAATAAAAATAACTTACTACATTACTCATGGATAATTGTATTCGTGGCTGTAGTGGTGCAGGGAGTAGGATCAGCAATAAGAATGTCATTCGGTGTTATGATTGATCCACTAGCAGATTCTTTTGGATGGACTCCTGGTGAAGTAGGTTTATCATATGGACTAATGTCGATAATATCTGCTTTATTTTCACCAGTAGCAGGTTGGTTAGGTACAAAATATGGCGCTAAGAAAACTATGTTTATTGGATCTTTTTTATTTTTGGTTGGAATGATTATGACTGGAAATACACAGACTCTATTAGGTTTTTACATTTCTTATGGCGTACTTTTTGGGATTTCTCAATCGATGTTATTAGTACCTATAATTCCAGCTGTCGCTACTTGGTTTAGAAGACATCTTGGTATAGCTACAGGAATTATTATGGTTTCTTGGAGTTTAGGACCTGCTTTAATGATCCAATTATTAGCTGTTCTACTGGAAAATAATGGTTGGAACAATACGTTTATTATAATTGGAATTTATGGTTTTGGGATATTAATCATACTTTTATTAATATTTAAGAATACACCCGAACAATCGGGTAGAATCCCTTTTGGAACTTTACTTGGAGACAAGCCTTTAATCACTTCAGGAGAAAGATTTAACCAATTACAAAAATCTTATGAATCATATGCATATAAAACTAACTCATTTTGGAATTTAGTAAATTTACATTTTTTAGGATGTGTTGGGCACGCAATTATCCTAATAGCCATAATACCCCTTGCTATATCTAGAGGAATTAATCCAATAACAGCCGCTGGGATATTAAGTACAATTTCGTTAGTAAGTGTTAGCACTAGATTTTTAGGACCAATTTTGTCTGATTACTTTGGATCAAAGATAATTTTTTTTGTTTCATTTATTGGTCAAGGACTAGGAGTACTATTACTAATTAATGCTACTTCAGTGATGGATTTTTATGTATTTGCAATAATTTGGGCTATACCATACGGAGGAGAAGGTGGTCCTTTTCCGGTTGTAAACCGCCAATATTATGGTCATATGCCAATGGGAACAATATATGGATGGCAAATACTAGGTGCTGGAATAGGAATGGCAATAGGAGGTATGATACCAGGAGTAATATTCGATCTTTATGGTAATTATAATATTGCGATATATCTCTCAGCAATTTTTAGTATTGCAGGTGGAATATTGGTTTTCTTTTTGAATAACACTAAAGAATCACTTATCCCTGATTGGCCTGAAGTAGAAAATTAAGATTTAATGGTCGGGGCGGCAGGATTTGAACCTGCGACCCCCCGCTCCCAAAGCGGGTGCGCTTCCGCTGCGCCACGCCCCGACTAGACAATTATTTCAAAATTTTCATATTGATAATACTAAAACTTTAAAGATTAATGATAATAAATTAAAAATTTACCTAAAAATTATCAACCTTTTAGTTGTTTAGCTATATTTTCACAAGCCTGCATATAAATTGTCGCATCTACATTAACAGACAAATATTGAACTCCTTGATCTATTAACCATTTTGCCATTTCTATATCTTTAGCATAAGAACCTACCACACGACCATTATCTCTAGCATTAATTGAAGCTTCTTTTAATGCTTTCTCAACAATAGGATTTCTAACATCTCCTGGAACACCTAAAGATTGAGAAATGTCATATGGACCTAAGAATAAAACATCAATACCATTTACTTCCATTATTGAATCTAAATTATTAAGACCTTCTTCTCCTTCAATATGTACAATAACCATCGTTTTATCATTTTGCTCATCAGTATGATTTTTTCCTTCACTAGAAAAATATTTACCGGCTCTTGTAAATATTGAAACACCTCTATTCCCAAGTGGTGAATATTTAGCTGCATTAATAACTTTTTCAGCATCAGATTTAGTATTTATTTGAGGTACCTGAACTCCATCAGAACCTATATCTAACGCTCGTAATATTGGCCATTCTTCTTTAGATCCAACACGAATAATTGGAGAAATACCTGTTGCATGAGATGCAATAACAAGTTCATTAGCTGTTTCAATTGACAAGGGACCATGTTCAGTATCCAAAATACAAAAATCCATCCCAGAAAAACCTAAAGTATCCACCATGGTTACTGAAGGGATTATTACGAAAGGCCCTACAACTATTTCTCCCTTTTTTAACTTTTCTTTAATTGACATTTAAAATACCCTGCTAAATTAAATCTATTATCTAAGTATTATAGAAAATTATTGGAATGTCCATCTCATCTGAAGTTAAGCCTCCATGATCAGAAAATAATCCATCTAAATTATTATAACTTTTAGAAAAATCAAAAGAAAATTCATCTTTAGAAAGTATGAGAGAATCACCGATCCTACTAAAAACAATTTCATTTATATTTTCACCAATAAAACCTTTCTCACATATTTCTTTTGAATCAAAAAGATAAAAATGATCACTAAATTCATTTTTAAAAATCTCATAAAAAGATTCTCTTTCTTCTTCTAATCGTAAAAAAGCAAACCTTTGTTCACCTGAGATAGGTTGGCGTATTTTTTGGAACAATTCATCATAATTAGATAATTTAATCCTCTTTTCTTGAGCATCTAAATGACCATGATCACTCGTTAAAATAAATGCTGTATCCTTGGGAAGCATTTTATGGTAATTATAAATATAATCATCTAATAGATTTACTTTGCCAATAGTTTCTGAAGAATTAGCACCTGTTTTGTGAGCATAAAAGTCTATATCCGGCCAATAAATAAAAGTAAATGTTCGTTCTTTACAATTATTAATTCTATCGATAGATGAACTCAAGGCATTTGATAAATCATCATAAGGAAAAATTTTTCCGTTAGTAATCCAGTTTGTAGTAGGGCTAGATTTAAGATTTTCGGGAACAAATGCTAAATAATCAATATTATTTTTTTTTATAAAAGGCTCTTCTAGATAGATGTCATCTAAATTTAATCCCAGATTTGATAATATTTCTTTATCTTTAGACCTTTCCCATTTAAATAAAGTAGCATTATCTGAAATTTTTGAGATATATGTCTCCCATCCTAAATCACCATGTTCTCCTGGCATTTTTCCTGTAGCTAAAGAAAGTAAATTGGGACCAGTTGAGGAAGGAAAAACAGAGCATCCAACATTCCAAAAATTATCTACTAAGAATTTTTTTTTACTTAGTTTATTTAGAAAATTCATACCAAATCCATCCGCTAAAAAAAATATTAAATGTTGTTTTTCTAAAATTTTTGTCGAAATCTTTTTTAATTCTCCAGATAAATCTGTATTTGTTTGATCTACAAAATTTTGTAATACTTTAGATAAAGAAATTTGATTAATTTCTTTATCTAAAGGAGAAACAAGTTTTCCTAAAACAAAATCTTTATATAAAATTTCAATATTATCCATAGATTATTTAATATCATAAAATTAAAATGAATGACTCTGAACTAATATTTCTAGGTACCGGTACATCTGAAGGCATACCCAGAGTATCATGTCTAACAAAATCTGACAAGATGTGTGCAGTATGTAGTGATTCTATTCTTCCTAATTCACCAAACAGAAGAAGAAACACATCAGTTTTAATCACAAAAAAAATAAATTCCCAATATATAAACATAATTATCGATGTAGGTAAATTTTTCTATGAATCTGCTATAAATATTTTCCCTAAAAACAATATTAAAACTATAGATTCAATATTAATCACGCACACACATGCTGATGCAGTAGGTGGATTAGATGATTTAAGAGATTGGACAAATAATCTGCAAAAAGAAATTAATATTTATCTAAGACAAAAAGATTTTGAATCAATTTCTAAAAGCCATAATTATTTAGTGAAAAGAAATAAATTAACTGGCGGAGGTGTAGCAAAATTGAACTTTTCCATTATTAATAAAAAACCTTTTATTCTTCATGGAATATCTTTTATCCCATTACCTGTAATGCATGGGAAACATTTAGAAATTTTTGGGTATAAATTTGGAAATATAAGTTACGTATCTGATACTTCATATATATCAAAAGAAACCGAAAATTTAATCATAGGTTCAGAAATTTTAATTATAGATGCTTTAAGACCAAAAAAGACACATGGTACACATTTTACACTTGAAGAAGCTGTAGATTTTGCAAAAAAAATCAATGCAAAAAAAACATTTCTAACCAATGCAACACACGATATTGATCATAACAGAATTAACTATCAACTAAAAAAAGAGAATATCGATATAAAATATGCATATGATGGTCAGAAAATTAAAATAAAATTTTAGAACTACTAATTATTTTTTGATTTTCTATATAAATTTATAATCTTATCATCAGGTGGATAATATTTCCCAGGACTAAGATTTTCTTTATCCAAACGATTACGAATCCACTCCTCCAAATCATCATACTCAATAGATTTTTCAGCAATATCTGGAGCAATTTGTCTAGGGATTACTACAACTCCATCATCATCAGCAACGATATAATCTCCAGGTTTTACTAACACTCCATCTACATTTATAGAATCATTAGTTGAAAAAGGAGTACCTACTTTAGTACCTAAATTAGAAGTTTTACCATAACTCCATAACCCTAAACCATAATTTTTTACTGTATGCATATCTCTAATCCCACCATCACAAATTAAACCATCAATTTTTCTTTGTTTTAATCTTAAAAATTTAATATCTCCTCCGATAGACATAACTTTATTCTTCATGGACTCCATCACTATAACATCCCCAGGACCAGCAATTTCAAATGCTGCATATTCTGGAGATTTTTCACCTTGTAGTTTTTCCAATACATCATCTGGTCTAGCTGGAATAAATCTAACAGTAACTGCCCGAGAAACGATTCTTTTTCCTGGTAACATAGTTTCTATATTAGGCATATAGACATATTTTGGATCATACCCATTTCTTGCCAAAATATCAACGATAGCAGTGGTATTAACTTTTCTTAATTTCTTTATAGTTTTTTTATCTAATGTATGCTCTGGAGTTTGTTTAATTATGGACATAAAATTTCCTCAAAAATTATCATATAAATTAATTAAATATTTTTACAGGCTTGATTAAGCTACTATTAAGTTCAGAAACACCTATACCAATAAAATTATCATTATTGTCATAGATACGGTAGGTACTTTTAATATATGATTTAAATTTTTTACAACTAATTGCTTGACCATTTTTTATATTCACACTTGATTTTTTAGAAAGGTGTATATCAGGTAAAAATTTAACAATATAGTCTAGAGGTAAAATAATAGAATTTATTTTCTTGTTAATAATATGTGATTCTATATCTTCTAGTGTATAAGAATTTTCTATACAAAAATTCCCATTTGATAAACGACATAAAGCAGACATATGTGAAGGTATTGAGATAGCTTTACCAAAATCATTAGCGAATGAACGAGCATAAAATCCTTTTGTAGCTAAAATTTTAAAACCCAATATGGGAGGATCATAGTGTACTAAATCAATTGATTTAATATTGATTTTTCTAGGTTGAATATCAAATTCAATACCTGATCTAGCCAAATCATAAAATCTTCTACCTTTAAACTTAAGTGCTGAATATTTTGGTGGAGTTTGATTAATATAACCAAGAAAATTATCCATTACCTCTAATACTTTAGATTTTTTAATGGAACTCCAATCTGATTTATTTATAACTTCACCTGTAGAATCGTAAGTATCTGTAGAAGAGCCTAATGTTAACGTAATAAAATATTGCTTATCTCCATTCAAAAAATAAGATAACAACCTACAACCTCTCCCTAAAGCAACAGGTAAAACTCCTGTAGCTAAAGGATCTAAAGTACCTCCATGCCCAATTTTTTTTTGATCAAATAAATTACGCAATTTTCTCAAGACATCATTAGAAGTCCATTCAATATTTTTATTGATATTTAAAAAACCGTTTGTAATGTGTATACCAACAATTAATTTATGTCTTAAGATTTTTCATTAACTACTTGATCAATTAATTTGTCGATTTTTAAGGCTTCATCCATACCTGAATCTACCAAAAAAGTTAACTTTGGAATTTTCCTAATTCGTAATTTATTTGAAATATTCTTTCTTAGTCTTCCACTCGAAGAACGTAAAGCACTCAAAACATCTTCTTGAGTGTATGATTCTAAAAATAAACTAACATAAATATTAGCTCTAGATAAATCAGGTGAAACAGAAACACGAGTTATAGTAACTGAAGAAGCCACTCTAGGATCAGATAGTTCATTATTAATCGCATTAGCTATTACTTTACGTATTGAATAATTTATTCTTTCTGTCCGAATATTCAACTTATTCTTCTTTTAATTCGTATGCTTCTAATTCATCTCTCTCTTCATAGTCATGAAAGCCATCAATCATTATTCCACCTTCAAAATTATTTGATAATTCTCTAACATTTTCACTTAAGTGTCTCATTGAAGTAATTACTCCATCATGAAGTAAATCACCTCCTCTCAAAACTCTTAAGCGACTATTCCTTTTTATTGAACCACTAGTTACCCTAACACCTGCTATCTTTTGTCTTTTTCCTCTAGGAAAAATTTCTTGTACCAATGCATGCCCTATAACCATTTCTTTATATGTAGGATCTAATAAAGATTTAGCTGCATTTTTTACATCATCGATCAAATTATATATAACATCATATAATCTTATAACTACATCCTCTGATTCCGCCAAACTTTTAGCACCTCTATCAGATATAGTCTCAAATCCTACAACCATTGCATCTGAAGCTGAAGCCAACATTATATCTGATTCCGTTATAGCGCCTGTTGCTGATCTTAATAATTTTAATTGAACATCTGAACCAGATAGTTGGGCTAATGCCCTCTCTACAGCATCGATACTTCCATATGCCCCCGTCTTAACTACTAATCTTAATTCCTTAGCTTCAGATGAGTGTACCTTTCGCATTACTTCCAACATTGTAGTAGGAGATCTTTCTTCGGGGGTAATTTTAGAATATTTTTCCCTAGAAGATACTATATTTCTAGCTACCTTATCATTTTCAACTACATCTAATCTCTCCCCAGTATTAGGAACAGTGTTAAGACCTAAAATTTTAACTGGTGTAGATGCAGTAGCGTGATCAATATTATTCCCAAATCCATCGGTCATACTTTTTATTCTTCCTCTAGAAGTACCAACAACTATGGAATGACCTAATTTAACGGTTCCAGATTTTACTAAAACAGTAGCAGTTATACCTTTGTTTTTATCTATAGAGGCTTCGATTACTATCCCCATACCATCTTTATCTACATTTGTTTTAAGTTCCTCAATTTCAGATACTAAAACCAAAGATTCCAGTAGAGAGTCAATACCTTCACCTTTTAAAGCAGAAATTTCAGTAGAAACTACATCTCCACCATAATCTTCTACAATTAAATCCTGTTCAACTAATTGTCCTTTTACTCTATCAATATCAGCACCAGGTGAATCTATTTTATTTATCGCTACCACTATAGGTACTCCTGCTGCACGCGAGTGATCGATAGCTTCAATAGTCTGTGGCATAACACCATCATCTGCAGCTACAACCAAAATTGAAATATCTGTAACTTGCGCACCATTAGCCCGCATTGAAGTGAAAGCTTCATGACCTGGAGTATCTATGAAAGTAATTTTTTTACCATTATGAATTGTTTGGTATGCTCCAATATTTTGGGTGATTCCTCCTGCTTCCGAATCTACAACACTACCTCCACGTATCTTATCTAATAAAGTAGTTTTTCCATGATCTACATGACCTAAAATAGTAATTACCGGTGGTCGAACCTCAGCCGTACTTTCATCAATAGTTTCATCTTTACCTATACTAGAGTCAACTTTACTAGATTCTTTATCTATAGGTTTGATAACACCTATTCCAAAAGAAGCTGCCACTTTTGCAGCTATATCAAATTCTACAGACTGATTTACTGTAGCCATTATTCCTTGACGCATCAATGACTTTATTGTGTCAACATTAGATTTGGATATTATTGATGATAATTCTCCGACTGTCATAGTAGGAGGCAATTCAACAGGAGAAACTTTATTTTCATCTTTATCAGCATTTTTAGTATCAAAATTATCTGTAGATAATGAAGTGTTATTTATATTTTTTTTCTTATTATTGGGCATAAAAACTCAGAATTATATTACAAACGATCAACGTTTAGTTCGCTTACTTTTTGCAGGACGAGAATCAGCTGCGGTTTTTCTTATAGGTTTATTACGATCATATTCATCAATATCTTCAGCGAATCTAATCTCACCTGCAGAAGAATTATCATTATTACCAATTTCCCATAAAGAATCTGAAGAAAGATCTAAAATTTCCTCTTTCATATCAGAACTTTTAGCTTTTTCTTTTTCTTGTTCTTGTTTTTCTAATTCAGCAATTTCTTGTTCAAGAGCTATCAATTCTAAATCTATATTTTCGTCTATTACTGATGCTTCAGAATTTACTATAGTGTCAATTTCATCTTTTATTTCCGTTTCCTCATTATCAACATTTTTAGCATTATTTTCACTAGTTTCAGGTTCAATAGTTTCTTTAGGTTTATCATCAATAATAGTATTTTCATTTGTTATTGATGGTTGTATATCAATCTTCCATCCTGTCAATCTTGCTGACAATCTAGCATTTTGACCATCACGACCAATTGCAAGAGATAATTGCTTATCTGGAACTAAAACTAAAGCACTTTCTTCAGCTTGATTAATAACAACTTTTTCTACAGAAGATGGACTGAGGGCATTTTTAATATAAGTTATAGGATCTTCATTCCATTCAATTACATCAATTTTCTCACCTAATAACTCATTTACTACATTTTGTATTCTGATTCCTCTTAAACCTACACAGGCACCAACTGCATCTACACCTTCCTGGTTAGAAAAAACAGCAACTTTAGCCCGGGAACCTGGTTCCCTAGAAATAGATTTGATTTCAACCACATTATTGAAAATTTCGGGGACTTCAACTTCAAATAATCTCCTTAATAGGTCGGGATGAGTTCTAGATACTATTATTTCTGGACCTCGTATAGTTCTACCTACTTGTAGTACGTAAAACTTCAACTGTTGACCAGGTCTATAACGTTCAAATTCTGATTGTTCAGATAATGGCATTAAAGCTTCAGTCTTACCTAAATCTACGATAATTCTTTCAGATTCAATCCTTTGAATAGTAGCAGTTAAAATTTGTCCTTCTTTATCAGCAAACTCATCAAAAACTAAATCTCGTTCTGCTTCACGTAGTTTTTGTAAAACAACTTGTTTAGCAGTTTGAGCAGCTATACGTCCAGGAACATGTTCTAGTGAACCGGTAATAATATAATCACCTACCTTAACGTTATGTCCTATATCGTTTGCTTCCTGTACTGTAAGTTGCATTTTATCATCTTCAACTTCATCTACTATATGCTTAACTGTATTTAATGTAACCTCTCCATTTTCAAGATCTACATCAACTTCTACATCTTGTCCATCGGCAGCAGGGTCTTTTCTATAAGCAAACGAAAGTGCAGCTTTAACAACAGATACGACAGAAGATTGTGGCAAATTACGCTCAGCAGCCAACTGAGTAACTACAAGCAAAAGATCACTTTTCATGATTACTCCAAAATAAATTATATTTAAAAAATAAAGTGGGCACCCACCCACTTATAAAAGAAAACTTTTTATTAAATAAATTAACTTATTTAATTTTATCATGCAAAAATTTTACAAACATATATTTCTAAAACAGATTTTAAGAATTGCCAAAAAATTTATTTTTCAGAAGTCAACTTCAATATTTCATTTTCAACATCTTCTAGAGAGATTAGACTAAAATCTTGAGAATTACGTAATTTTATTTCGACCAAACGGTTTTTTAAATTTCTTTCTCCTATAACTATTCTTATTGGAATCCCAATTAAATCTAAATCATTAAACTTAACTCCAGGTGGATCATCAGTATCATTAAATAAAACATCTATCCCTTTATTACGAAGAGAAATATACAATTTTTCACTATAATCATTTACTTTTTTATTATCTTTTCCTATAGGAACAATACAAACCTGAAAAGGTGCAATGGAAATAGGCAAAATCATACCCTTAGAATCACTATTTGATTCAACAATTGCAGCTAAAAGCCTTCCAATACCTATGCCATAACAACCCATTAATATATCAATAGAATTAGAATCTTGATCGGTATATTTTGCTCCCATTTTCTTTGAATAAGTAGTCCCCAATTTAAATACATGTCCTACTTCTATACCTTTTTTTTCTAATAAAATACCTTCACTACCCTTAACTTTATATCCTTTTTTTGCTTCTGCTATATCAGCAACTATATCAGCCTTAAAATCTCTATGAAAGTTTACATTTTTTAAATGGTAATTTTCCTTATTAGCTCCAGTAAAAAAATTTGATCCCATAGAAATTGAATCATCAGCTATTATAAATACCCCTTCAAGACCTACTGGAGATATAAAACCCAAATCCAAACCCATAGATTTAATTTCTTTTTCATTAGATAACCTTACCTCTATACCTCCAAGTAAATTTCTTAATTTTGTTTCATTAACATCATAATCTCCTCTTATAACAACCAAAATTTCTTTTTCTTCTGATGAATATAATAGTGATTTAAGTGTTTTAGATTTAGAAATATTTTGATCTATAGATAATTCTTGAATAGATTTTATATTAGGAGTATATATTTCACTAATATCTAATATTTCTTCATTAGAATTTGGTTCTTTTTCAAATACAGCTTTTTCTATATTTGCTGCATAATCACCTCTATCTGAAAGTAAAATTATATCTTCTCCAGAATCTGTTAACATCACAAATTCATTAGAATCTTTACCACCTATTCCTCCTGAATCTGCCTCAACTATTTCAACCTTTATACCACATCTATTAAAAATATTTTTGTAGGCATTAATGACAAAATTATAATTTTTATCAAGCCCCTCCTCATCTATATCAAAAGAATAAGCATCTTTCATTTCAAATTCCCTAACTCTAAGTAATCCCCCTCTAGGTCTTGGTTCATCTCTAAATTTTGTTTGGATTTGGTATAGGATAAAAGGTAAATCTTTATAGCTTTTCACATTAGCACGTGCCATTATCGTAACCGCTTCTTCATGTGTTGGAGCTAGTACCATTTGACGTTCTCGTCGATCTATAAAAGATGCTAAAGGTGGAGAAAAACTATTTGCTCTTCCAGATTCTTCCCAAATATCACGCGGTTGAACCACAGGTAAATTTACTTCTTGGGCTCCTATATTATTCATTTCTTCTCTAATGATATTTCTAATTTTAGAAATTGATCTATTACCAAGTGGCAGAAGACTAAAAATACCTGAAGCAATTTGTTGTATAAATCCAGATCTTATCAATAATTGATGACTTATGGTTTCAGCATCAGATGGAGCCTCTCTTAAAGTTTTTGAAAATAAATTTGAACTTCTCATAAAATTTAGTTACGATTTTATTAATTAAATATTAATCTTGGCCTCGTTTAGCCCAATTATTATTCTCAAACATATTTAACCCTGGATCAGCTATAATACCTGCAGATGATAAATTAGGAGGATATTTCTCTATATATTCTTCATCAATTTCTATACCCCATCCAGGTTTATCAGGTGGATAAAAATATCCATCTAAAACTTCTGGATATCCTTTACCTGCTTCTTTAACATACGTATCGGCAAAATCATTAAAATGCTCTAAAATCTTAACGTTTCTTAAGGTAATACATAAATGTAATGCGGCCATTGTAGATACAATCCCGCCTACATTATGAGGTGCAATCATAATTGAATATGATTCAGCTGTAGAAGCAATTTTTTTTGTTTCTAAAATACCTCCACTCTGTGTAATATCAGGCTGTAAAATATCTACGTTTTGGGATCCCCATATTTCTCTAAATTCTGGAGCCCCATATAATCTCTCTCCTACAGCAATAGGTAAAGAAGTATGTTGACGTACAGATTTTAAAGCTGGATTATCTCCAGGTCGTACAGGTTCTTCTATCCATCCAATATTATATTTTTGAATTTGATTAACTATTTCTCTTACCTGAAAAGGAGCAAAACGACCATGCATTTCTATCATTATTTGTGCCTGAGTTCCAGTAGTAGAAGCTACAGCCTCTATTAGATCAAGTGATCTATAGAATTCATCTCTTTCTAATTCCATATCACCATTACCAAATGGATCAAATTTCATAGCTTTATAACCTTTATCTAGAACTTTCTGGGCTGCTATGGAAAATTGTTCGGGTTCTCGCTCTACAGTATACCAACCATTAGCATAAGCTTTGATTTTATTTTGAACCTTGCCCCCCAATAGTTTATATACTGGTTGATTACATGCTTTACCTATAATATCCCAATAAGCTAATTCAACTAAAGCTAAACCGGTATAAACAACTTCTCCAGGTTTCCCAAAATCTAAAAGAGTCATTCTTCTATAAAGAGCTTCAATATCAAAAGGATCATATCCTATAAAGTGATGTTGAACATCTTTTAAATACTCAGAAACTGTATGAGTTTTCCCTAGTACCCTTGATTCTCCTATACCGATTATTCCTTCGTCAGTTTCAATAATACAATACGTTAAATTTCTCCAAGGCGTACCTAGGACCATAGTTCTAAAACCTGTTGTTTTCATAAATATCCTCTATATGATCAACTATAAATAGAAAATTTCATTTGTTGTTGAGTCTTAATATCAATTAAAACACTTTTTTTATCTTCGAAATTAATTTTTCTTGCTTTTTTTATAGCAATACCTATCTCATCGGGAGAGTTTACTGTTATACCAACGGCTCCTAAACCTTCCGCTATTACAGAATAATTTCCTGTCATGTTTGCTGTATTATATTTTTCCATAGCTGTAGGTAAGGTATGATTATATCCTCCCATTGTCCCATTATTCAAAACTACAGTAGTGATTGGAGCTCCAGCCCTAATTGAAGTTTCTATATCTAAACCAGACATACCAAAAGCTGCATCTCCCATAATATTTACACAAAACCTAGAAGGGTCAGCTATTTTAGCTCCAATCATTAAAGGGATTCCATAGCCAAGATGAGTTGTTTTTCCCCATCCTATATAGCTATATGGAATAGTGGCATTATAAAATGGCATAACTTCATCTCTCGGATGTCCTGCATCATGTGTAACGACACTAGATTCGTTATCTATATTTTTATTAATTTCATAAACTACCCTATAAGGATTAATTGGAATCATATCAGTCTTTAATATAGGTAGCCATTCTTTCATCCATTCCTCTTTAGATTGCTTAATTTCATCTAATAAAGAATCATGAAGTTTAGAACCTTTATAAAAATTCATTTCTTTGGCTTGGTTTATCAAGAGCTTTAAAGTTTCTTTAGAATCCCCAAGTAGACCTATATTTGTATCATATTCTTTGGAAATATCTTCAATATTATTAGTCGAATGTATAAGAAATTTACCCTTTGGTAAATCTATACCGTAATTTGTAACTGTTAAACTTGCACCAATAGCAAAAATTACATCAGACTCCTTTATCCAATCCCATACTGGTTTAGGTGCAGTTCTATTGGCTGCACCTAAAGATAAATAATGATTCTCATTAATAGCTGATTTTCCTGGCATAGTAGTAATTACAGGAACATGTATTATTTCACAAAATTTTTGTAATTCTTCTGTTGCACCACTATATAAAATTCCCTGTCCTGCCCAAATTACAGGTTTTTTCGCAGATTGAATTTTTTTTAGAGCTTTTTTTAAATCTAAAGTATTAGGTACTGAAGTATATTTTTCAGTAATTTGATAGTCAAATTTATCAATTTCATCTGTCATAACATCACGATGCATCTCTAACATTACAGGCGCAGGTCTTCCATTTTTTAAAGAAATCATTGCTCGGCGCATTAAATCTGGAATATCTTTTACATTCCTAACTGAAGCAGCCCATTTAGTAATATTTTGATAATTTAAAGGTCCAGAAAAATTTGGTTTTACTTCGGATTTATAGTTACCTGGACTATCAGGTAAAAAAAGAATCGGAACAGAATCTGCATAAGCTTGAGCAATACCTCCAAAAGAATTTTCTATCCCCGGCCCTCCTTGACATGCAAATAGTCCATACTTACCTTTTGAAGCCATATTTCTACTATAAGCATCAGCAGCCATTATTGCTCCTCTTTCTTGCCTAAATGTAATAGGTTGTATTCCTTCTTTCGCAACAGCTTCTATTAAAGGGTTAGCTGGAAAACAAGCCATCCATTGGAATCCTTCTTTTTTTAATATTTTAGCAATTACTTCATAACCATTCATATGTGCCTCAAATCTTATGTTTTGGACTAATAACATACTACAAAAACCAGTAATGAAAGTAAAACAATTAATAGGTAAAAAAAAAATCAAAATTATTATGTACTAAAAATCGTAAAAAGTTGTAAATATTTTACTAAGCAATAATAAGCAATATTCTTGTAATGTATATAAATATTGAATTGATATTTCTTGAAACGTACTAGTTTAAACTTATTTTTATCAGGAGTACAAAAATGGTAGAACAATTGACAAAAATGCAAAATCCAAGAATTGGAAACGCGTCAATAAAAGTTGTAGGAGTAGGTGGGGGAGGACAAAATGCTGTCAATAGAATGTATAGAGAAAGAGTTGAAGGCGTAGATTATATTGCAGTAAATACAGATGCACAAGCATTAAAGAGTGCTCATTTACCTGAAGAGCATAAACTACGTGTAGGTGATGAAACTGCAAGAGGATTGGGTGTAGGAGGAGATCCTTCAAAAGGTAAACAGTGTCATGAAGAAAATAGAGAGCAAATAAAAAAATTACTAACCGGTGCAGATCTTGTTTTTGTTGCTGCAGGTATGGGAGGTGGAACAGGGACAGGTGGTTCTCCTGTAGTAGCAGAAATTGCTCAAGAATTAAACTGTCTTACTGTAGGCGTAATTACTAAACCATTTAACTTTGAAGGTCAAGTTAGATCAAAAAAAGCTATGGAAGGAATAGAACAACTTTCACAACATGTTGACACAATGGTTGTAATCCCAAATGATCGATTGATGGCTGTTTCAGATGAAAATTTAACTATGACCGGAGCATTTGAAATGGCGGATGATGTTTTAGCTCAGGGGGTACAATCAATAGCTGAATTAATCCTTATACCTGGAGAAATAAACTTAGATTTTGCAGATGTTAGAGCTGTTATGGAAAATGCAGGTCCTGCATGGATGGCTATTGGGAAAGGTACTGGAGAGGATAGAGCAGTCAAAGCTGCGGAAGAAGCAATAAATAGTCCCTTATTAGAAGTTGAAATCACAGGTGCTAAAGGAGTTATTTTTAATATTACAGGTGGATCAGATTTGACATTAGAAGAAGTTCAAAAAGCTTCAGAAGTTATTTCATCTACTGTACATCCAGATGCAAATATTATTTTTGGTAATGTAATAGATAGTAATATGGAAAATGAAGTTAAACTCACTGTAATTGCTACTGGATTTCCTAAACAGGAAGATTTAGATCTAATTGATAGAGAAACTACTTTCGAAGCGATGCATAATCCTGAGGCCGTAAAAATTCCTCCATTTCTGAGAAAGCATCCATCTGCTGTTAGAAGAATACGCGGTGGAATGTCTAAAACAATGCAACTTGGACTAGAAATTAACTAGGCAATGAATCAATTGAAATATTAGATTTGACGGTTGGTCCACCATATGTAGAGTCAGACACTACGTTAAAAGCTTCAGAAAGTCTTTTTAAATGTTGTTTTGGAGCCTGAGATATAGAAAAAGAAAAAGTGGAGATCTTTTTGTCTATTTTTGTAGCTAAGGTCCCTTTCAAAATTTTAGATTCAATATTATTTCCAGACAAGTTAAATTCTACAATAGCTAGCATTTTTCGAAAATCACCAACATTTATACCTTTAATTATATTATTAATTGTTTTACCTATGTTTTCTGTACCTAAAACATAAAGAATTTCATCCTCATTAAATATAGCAATTATTCCATGTTTATCACCTAAAAACCAAGAATTAGATTCTTTCAAAGGAAGCTTAATTCCAAAAATTAATTCATCATAAATTAATTCCCATTTACCTAATTGTTTTTTTGTAAAATTACTCATCAAACAACTTAATCATTTAATATTTATTAGAGACATTTTAATTAATTCTGTATCCTATGTGTAATATTATAATCTTAAGAAAGCTAATTATGGGAAATTATATAGAAGATAAAGTAATACTTGTTACAGGAGCAAGCAAAGGTATAGGGTATGCTACATCTCTTAAATTAGCAGCTCTAGGGGCTAAACTAATTATTGCTTCAAGAAATCTTAATGGCTTAGAAAAAATCGGAGGAGAAATTGAAAAGATAGGTGCAAAGCCATTAATTATTCCTACAGATATTACAAAAAGTAACGATGTTGATGCTCTTTTTAATTCAATTATAAAAAAGTATGGTAAATTGGACGGAGCTTTCAATAATTCTGGTATTTTAGAAAATTCATCTCCTCTTCACAGCATAGATGAGATGGAATTTTGGGATGTAATTAATACCAATATTTACGGAACATGGTTGTGTATGAAAAAAGAAATAAACATCATGTTGAAAAATTCCAACGGAAGTATTGTAAATTGTTCTTCTATAAATGGAATTAAGGGAAATCCAAATTATCCAATTTATTCAGCTAGTAAACATGCTATTATAGGTTTGACAAAATCAGCAGCTATTTCTTACGCTAAAAATTCTATAAGAATAAACGCTATTGCTCCAGGGCCAACAGAAACAAATATGATGAATCAAATAGATCAATCTAATAAGAATAAAAAAGATAAAATAATAAATTGGATACCTATGAAAAGATATGGTTCTCCAAATGAAATTGCAGATAGTGTAGTATGGTTACTTTCTAGAGATTCTCAATATATAACTGGAAGTGTAATTTCAATAGATGGCGGTATAGGGGCATCATAATCATAAAGTGAGACAGACTATAAGCCGAGTTCTGTAACCCATATAATGAGTTTGTGATCATCCATCTAGGAGTATCGTCACCAATACCCTCAAGCGGCCAACCCGGAAACTACTCATAGTCAAGTATTGTTTCCCTATTTAACCTTGCACCGAATGGGGTTTACATAAGCTATATCTGTCGCCAGATATACGGTGCGCTCTTACCGCACCATTTCAACCTTACCATAAATGGCGGTATTTTTTCTGTTGCACTTTCCGTCGGGTCACCCCGCCCTGCTGTTAGCAGGCATTCTGACCATGAGGTGCTCGGACTTTCCTCTATATTAAAATATAGCGATCACACGTCTATCTCACATGAATAGTTAATTCTACACAAAATTTACGAGTAATATTATATTTTTATATCAAGAAATTCATCATGGACATAAATTTTCACATCAAGATAACTTATATTTTCAATTGCAATTGAAAAGTTATTTGAATGGATTTTATATAAGATTTCTTCTTTAAAAATAGAATGTTCTTTTTCAATTTGATTTTTATTATTTTTGAAATAAATAAGTTCATTCAACACAGATTTAATAGATATAATACCTTCTAAATTATGATTTAGATTTCTTAATTCTTTTATAAAATTCATTTCTAATAATCTTAATTTTTCATCATAACTTATTAGATTTATCCTCAATTTTTTTTCCTGAAATTTCGATAAATTTTGTATTCTTTCAACAACTAATTTTTCAATTAGGTCAAATCTCCAAATAACATGCCCTTGATTATAAGGGTTAGTCCTTACCTTCCTAGAAGGACATATATAATATCTATATATTTTTCTTTTTCTCTCTCCACTGTTATTTATCCAAGATTGTTTTCTAGTTAACCCATTTAAATTTTTATTACATTTATTACATATCAGTATTTTTGAAAGCTTAAAAACATTATTAATAGAAGTTTTGTTTCGTTTTGGGGTTCTTTGTTTTAGAATTTCTTGAGCTAAATTAAATTTAACCCTCTCGACGATCGATTGATGATTATTAGAAATTTGAACACCATATCTATAATAATTACCAATGTATATTGTATTTCTTAATATTGATAATAGTGAAACTGTATTCCATAAATTATTATTTCTTGTTCTAATACCTTCATCATTCAGATATCTAGAAATCTTTCGTAAACCAAAAGCATTGTCTGAATTAGTATATAAATCAAATACCCTTAATACTATTTCAGCTTCTTTAGGATCAATAATTAAATCTCCAAGATCTGATTTTTTATATCCATAGGGTATTTTACCTAGTACTTTACCTTTTGATGCTTTTAAAAATATTTTGTCTCTTTTTATATTTAGATTATTAAATTCACGACCCTTTAAGTTCAATTTTTTTTCTGCATTTTGAAGTGGGTCGATAGTATCTGAATCAATACATAAAATCCTTAGGTTCATCTCATATAATTCAATAAATCTATACATAAATATTTCTAGATTATTAGCTAAATGAGAAGAATTTGGAATTAGAATTAGCGATTTCTGTTTCCCGGGATCACTAAAATAATTTACTAATGTTTTATACCTAAAATCTAATTGATTATCATCTTCATTAGAAATATCAGGTTTTGGAGAAAAAATTTTTGATAATTTGTGATTGTGTTCGCGACAATATTTTTCTATAAGTTGTTTAAAGTTGATTATTTTTGTATCAGAATTTCTAGATAATTTGTTATTAGAAAAAAATCCAACTGCTCGCAAGGTTTATTCCGTTAAAAAATGTTTTCCGCTATTACATAAAACAGGAAGAGAAGAATTTTTCATTTTATCTATATCACCAACAGGTAATTTGACTAAACATCCTTGACAAATATCTCTTTTCACAGTAACAATCGCTATTCCATTATTTGCTTTAAATAATCGATTATAATCTTTAAAAATATCTTCAGGTATTTTTTCTATAAATTGATTTCTATCCTTAAGTTTAGAATTAAATCTTTTCCCAATTTCAGATTTTTCTTTAAGTAATGATTTCTTCTTTTCTCTCCACAAATTTTTTATTTGATCTAAGTCAATATTCATTTTTTCCATAGATTCTTTTGTATCAGAAACTTGTGATAAAGCATTAGTACGTTCTTGATTTTTTTCTGTAATAATATTTGAAAGAGAATTGTATTCAGCCTCAATGGCGGTTAACTCTCGCATATTAGTAATAGAACCACCATAAAGCTTTTCTTGTAGTTCAGACGATTTTGTTTGAATTTCTAAGATTTCTGAATCAATTTTAGAGACATTGAGTTGAAATTGTAAATTGTCACGTTTTATTTTATCGTAATCACTTTGTAATTTCACTAAACCTCCATCTTGTTCAATAACTCTTGAAATTTTTACAAAACGAATTTTCTGTTTAGACAATATTTGATCTAATTCTTGTAATGATATTAATGCTGATGCAATCTCATCCAAATTTTTTTCCTCATTTATAAATCCTTAAAGAAGCATACTTCTAAAAGGCTTCATATTAAATGTATAGGTTAGAATTAATGTTTTAAATACTAAAAGACAACTAGTAGAAATTTAAATTAGAAATTGAAATCAAATACCTCAGAAAACTTTATCATTCCTAGTTTTGTAAAAAGTCGTCCTAAAACTAAAATTGTTTGTACATTAGGACCTAGTACAAAATCTATTAGTAGTATAAAAAAATTAATTAAAAGTGGTATGTCAGTAGCTAGGATAAATTTATCACATGGAAATATAAAAGATCATACAAACCTAATAAAAAATGCTCGAACTGCATCAAAAGAAATGAATTTCCCTTTAGCTATATTGGCTGATATTCCTGGACCAAAATACAGGATAAATATTATAGATTCCCAAGATCTAGATCTACAAAATGGTTCAACTCTTGATTTATATAATTATAAAATTACAAAAAATAATAAACATCATAATATATGGCCAAGTGGTTTTATAGAAAATTTAAAAATAGGTTCAAAGTTGATAGTTGATGATGGATCTATAGAACTGAAATTAGAAGTGAAAAATAAAGAATCAATAATATGTAAGGTAACTTCAGGAGGAATATTAAAAAATAATAAATCTATAACTGCACCAGGCAATTCATCAGATATAAATTATTTTTCTAAAGAAACATTAGAGGCTATAGATTTTATAAAATCTTCAGATGTTGACTATATAGGTTTATCTTTTATTAGGAATTCTTCAGATTTAATGAATATAAAAGATAAATTAGTAGGTATAAAAAATCCTCCAAAATTAATTTCTAAAATTGAAATAGAACAAGCTATTAAAAACATTGATGAAATAATAACCAACAGTGATGGTGTGATGGTTGCTAGAGGAGATTTAGGAGTTGAAATGCCATTTGAAAAGGTCCCAGAGGTACAAAAAAGAATAATTAAATTATCTAATAAATATGGTAAACCTGTAATCACAGCTACCCAAATGCTTGAATCTATGATTGATAAACCAAATCCAACTCGAGCAGAGGTAACTGATATTCATAATGCTGTAATAGATGGAACAGATGCAGTAATGTTATCTGGAGAAACAAGTGTTGGTAAGAATCCTATAAAAGCAGTAAAAGCTATGGCGAAAATTGCGAAAACTTCTGAAAAGTACCTAGATACAAATAACATAGCTAATAGAAGAGATAAATTTATACATCAAAAAAATAATTTAGACATTGATGATGCAATAGCTTTATCATCTTGTAATCTTTCCAATTCCATACAATCGAAAGCAGTTTTTGCTTTTACAGAATCAGGCTCAACAGCTTCAAGAGTTGCTAGTTTTCGCCCTAAAGCTCCTATTATTGCATTATGTAGCTCTTATGAGGTGTGTATTAATTTGTGCTTAAATTGGGGAATCATACCTATAAAAGTAAAAAATTTCAGTAGAGTTCAAGATATGTTCAGGGAAGGATCTAAAATAGCTATAGAAACAAAACTAGCAAAAGCTAATGACTCGATAGTAGTAGTTTTAGGTTTACCTATAGGGCAACCAGGAAATACTAATTTACTTAGAGTAATAGTCGTACCTGAAATAGATAATAAAATAAATTTTGGTTATGGAGCCTTTTAAACTTTTACTACTGAATTAACTAGTTCTCCAATCCCAGTAATTTTTATCCGTATATTATCCGATTCTTTTAATGAAAATTCCGGTGGAGGTATAATTCCCGTACCTGTCAAAACTATAGTTCCATCCGGTACTGAATTATGCCTTAATAACCAATCAAGTAAATATTCACAATTCCTTTTCATATTAGATGTATTTGTTGTCCCTTCAAAAACTAAATTATTCCCCCGGAAAATACTCATTTTTACTTCTAAATCTTGAGGATCTTCAACATTATCTATTGGAACTATAAATGGGCCAATGGATAAAGATTTATCGTAAACTTTTGCCTGAGGTAAATATAAAGGATTTTCACCTTCAATAGATCTACTACTCATATCGTTACCCACAGTAAAGGCAGCAATTTTAGAATTCATAATCATAAATGCCAATTCTGGTTCGGGAACATCCCAAGTAGAATCAGATCTAATTCCAACATCTCCTAGAGGAGGCTGTATTCTATCAGTAGTGCCCTTAAAAAAAGCTTCTGGTCTATCAGCATTATAAACTTTAGCATAAACATCAGGAGTGTCACTTTCAGACTGTCTTTCTTTCATTGAGTCCATATATGTAACACCAAAAGCCCATACCTCTGGTGCATCAAAAGGAATCAATAAACTTCCGTTAATATAAGTTTCATTAATAGAAAATTTTTTAATTAGTTTTTCTGTTAATTTATCAACCGACAAACCTGTTATTAATGAAGATTTAAATAAATCCATAGTGCTAGAAACCACTTGTCTAGGTAAAATAAAACCTCTATCTAAATCTTCATCATTTCTTACAGTTACATGTTTTTTATTATTCAATAAGATTTGATTGTAAAACATACTTTCCTCTATAAATTAAACTTCTTTAAACTCACCTTCAACTGTATCATCCGTATCTTCATTTGTATCATCAGATGGTGGAGATTCATTTGTAATATTTAATTTTTGTAAAGATTCTTGTAAATTTTTACTTGATTCAGCAATTAATTCTGATTTAGAATTTTGATCAGAAATTAAATCATTTAATTCCTTTATATTATTTTCTATCTCCAACTTTATCCCATCTTCAATTTGATCAGGATTTTCTTTAATAATTTTTTCTGCTTGAAATATCATAGTTTCTGCAGTATTAACTATTTCTACTTTTTCTCTCTTTTGTTTATCTTCTTTAGAATGCTCTTCAGCCTCCTTAATTAAATCATCAATTTCGTTTTCATCTAAACCGGACCTACCAGTAATAGTTATATGTTGCTCCTTATTAGTTCCTTTATCTTTGACAGAAACTTTCAAAATACCATCTGCATCTATATCAAAAGTAACCTCAATCTGAGGAACTCCTCTAGGAGCAGGTACAATCCCATCTAAAGTAAATCTACCTATAGAAATATTATCAGCAGCCATTTCTCTTTCACCTTGTACAACATGAATTTCAACCCCTGGTTGATTGTCAGCTGCAGTGGAAAAAGTTTCTGTTTTTGATGTAGGTATTGTAGTATTTCTATCAATTAACACAGTACGAACACCGCCAAGCGTTTCAATACCTAATGTCAACGGTGTAACGTCTAATAAAAGAACGTCCTTAACATCCCCTTGTAATACCCCTGCCTGTATAGACGCTCCGATAGCTACAACTTCATCAGGATTAATAGATTTATTAGGTTCTTTCCCAAAAGTTTCAGAAACTTGTTTTATTACCAATGGCATTCTTGTCATGCCACCAACTAAAACTATATCATCAATTTCTGAAGATTTAATACCTGCATCTTTCAATGCATTTTCAGTCGGTTTTATAGTGCGCTTAACCAACTCTGAAGACAATTCCTCTAGCTTAGCTCTTGATAAAGTAATTTGTAAATGTTTTGGGCCTGTAGAATCTGCAGTTATGAAAGGTAGATTTATTTCAGTTGATGTTACAGAAGATAACTCTATTTTAGCTCTCTCAGATTCAACACGAAGTCTCTGATGTGCTGCCGGATCTTCACGAAGATCAATTAAATGTTCTTTTTTGAACTCGTCAGATAAGTAATCAACTATATTTAAGTCAAAATCATCACCACCTAAATGAGTATCACCATTAGTGCTCTTAACTTCAAATACTCCATCACCAATAGTTAATATCGTTATATCGAAAGTTCCTCCACCTAAATCATATACTGCAATTGTACGATCACCTTTTTTGTCAAGCCCATATGCAAGTGATGCAGCTGTAGGTTCATTAATTATTCTTAAAACTTCCAAACCAGCAATTTGTCCAGCAACTTTAGTTGCTTCTCTTTGACTGTCATTAAAATATGCGGGAACTGTAATAACAGCTTGATCTACTTTTTCACCTAATTTTTTTTCAGCATCATCTTTTAATTTTCTCAACACCATGGCCGAAATTTCTGCAGGTGGCCTTGTCTCTCCTTTTAAATCTATACCTGCATCACCATTTTTTAATTTTTTTAAATCAAATGAAACTCTTTTAATATCTTTTTGAACTGATGGATCATCAAAGCGTCTCCCAATGAAACGTTTAGATGAATAAATAGTATCTTTAGGATTAGTTATAGCTTGTCGTCTTGCTAATTCTCCAACAAATCTTTCATCTGTTTTAGGGTTAATTGCCACAACAGAAGGTACAGTTCTTCTACCTTCAGAAGATTCGATAATCTCAGGTTCTCCTGCACTTATAACAGCCATTGCTGAATTAGTTGTACCTAAATCAATTCCAATAATTTTAGACATTATTTCTTACCTCTTATTATTATAAATTAACTAATATCATTATTTTTTTTATTAGATGTAGCAATCTCAACAGACGCTGGTTTAACAACTACATCATTATGAATATAACCAGGTATAAGTTCACTGATTATAGTTCCAGTATCAAATTTTTCAGAAGGTGTATTTAATATAGCTTCATGCAATCTAGGATCAAATGGGTGCCCAACAGTATCGATTCTTACATAACCTTCAGAATTTAAAACCTGTTCGAAATTTTTAAAAATAACGGTAATACCTTCAATCCATGGATCATTTTTATCGATATTTTCAGAATTAATCGCAACCTCAAATTGATTTATAATTTCAATAAATTTCAAAGCTATTCTTTGTTCAGATCGTAATTTGATTTGAGATTGTTCAGATTGAACTCTATTTCGAAAATTAACTAAATCAGCTTGAGCCCTTGCAGCTATATTTTCAAGTTTTTCATAATTTTTCTGTAAATTTTCAAAATCAACAGAATTATCAGTTATTTTATGATCTTTATCTGATTTTATTTTATCTTCTTTTGACATACATTTACTCAATTTAATTATTTAGTAGGTGAAATATTATTGATTAAGGATTTAATGTTTTGATAAATCTCATCTAAATCTGTTGAATTAGTATTTTTTCTTTTTTTGTCCAACAAATCTTTCCAGACATTTAATACATCTAATATTTTTAAAATTAAACTAACACCATTTAGATTTAAACCATAATCATCGATTAACTGCTTAGTTATCTGTAATCTTTTTACATCCATATCTGAGTATAATCTCTGATCACCTGATGTTCTATTAGGAATTACTACACCAACACGTTCATATTTACGAAGTGTTTGTGGATGCATTCGAGCCATTTTAGCTGCTACACTAATAACATATACACCTCTTAGATAGGTGTAAGATTCATCAGAATTTACAGTATCTAAATAAGATTGATGAGATATGAAATAAGTTTTCTTTACCATGATAATACTTATAATGTTGGGAAATTCCCCAAACACTTAATACATATCATATCATTAACTTGATACAATATATATCAACTATATAGTATTTTTCGTAACTTAAATAATTTCAAAAGAAATATTTTTTTAAACTTCTTACGTTTTAATATTAATAAATGTAGACTTATTACTTTTTTCGTAGTACTATCTGTTTCGGGAAAAAAAAATAAAAATCTATGAATGTAATTCGTCAAAGATTTATGTAAAATAAATATTGCTCTGACCTAATTGGCGGAGACTTAGTAACAGGATTATAAAATGATATACATAAAAGCTTGCCCGAAATGTAAAGGTGATGTTGAATACACAGTTGATTCTTTTGGTGCAAAACTAGAATGTCTTCAATGTTCTTATACAGTTGATTCTAAAGCGTCAGCCAAAAGGGCACTTGATGGATCTGATGGTATAGAAATAGATTCAGCAGAAGCAGAAACATCAGAAGCGTCAGTATAAAAGTTTTCTATAATATAAATTGACTAATTGGGAGATCTGTTTTTTCTCTTCTTACCTATCTTCAGTCTAATTTTAGCTCTTCTTAACGAGCTAACAGCACGTTGCAAATCCATATCTGTTTTACTATTAGCAACTCTTTCTTCTGCTCTTTTAAGGGCTTGCTCGGCTCTATCTAAATCTATTTGGCTGTCACGCTCTGCGGCATCAGCTAATATAACTACAGAATCTTTATTTACCTGAATAAAACCACCAATAATTGATAAAAATTCTTCTTCTTTGTTTATTACTAATTTCATTTCACCTGAAGATAATGTAGAAATCAATTGGGCATGAGAAGGTAAAATTGTCATCTCCCCTATTTCTCCTGGAAGGGTTACAGAATCAACATTCCCAGAAAAAATTTCTCCTTCCGCAGTAGTAATATTGAGATTTATACGTGACATAACAATTTCTACTTTTCTTCTTCACTCATTTTCTTAGAATTTTCTACTACCTCCTGAATACCACCAGCCATATAAAAAGCCTGTTCAGGCAGTGTGTCATGTTTCCCATCAAGTATTTCTAGGAATCCTTCTACTGTATCTTTAATAGAAACATATCTTCCAGGTCTTCCTGTAAAAACTTCTCCAACAAAGAATGGTTGAGTAAGAAATCTTTGTATTCTTCTAGCTCTTGCTACTGTAATCTGGTCTTCCTCAGAAAGTTCATCTATACCTAAAATAGCAATAACATCTTGAAGGTCTTTATATCTTTGTAATACTCTTTTTACACCCATGGCAGCTCTATAATGGTCTTCTCCAACTACAGCTGGTTCTAAAATTCTCGAATTAGAAGCCAAAGGATCTACTGCTGGAAATAAAAATTGAGCTGCTAAAGCTCTATCCAAAGAAATATTTGCATCTAAATGACCAAAAGTTGTTACGATACCAGGGTCAGTATAATCATCAGCTGGTACGTACACAGCCTGAAATGAAGTAATTGAACCATTTTTAGTAGATGTTATCCTTTCCTGTAAATCACCTATCTCAGTAGATAATGTTGGTTGATAACCTACAGCTGAAGGCATTCTTCCTAATAATGCAGAAACTTCCATTCCAGCTAAAATATATCTATAAATATTGTCTACAAATAAAAGTACATCTTGTTTTTTTTCATCTCTAAAGTATTCTGCCATAGTTAATCCTGTGAGAGCGATTCGTGCCCTTGTTCCAGGTGGTTCATTCATTTGACCAAAAACCAAAGCTGTAGAATCCATAACACCATAGTCTTGCATTTCATGCCATAGATCATTACCTTCTCTAGATCTTTCCCCTACACCTGCAAAAACAGAAACACCAGAATGCTCCTGAGCAATATTTCTAATTAATTCAGTAATAATTACTGTTTTACCCACACCTGCCCCTCCGTAAGCACCAACTTTACCACCTTTAGCAAAAGGTGTAATAAGATCTAAAACCTTTATTCCTGTCTCTAATATCTCTGTAGTACCAGACTGTTCATCAAATCGAGGAGGTTGTCTATGTATTGGCCACCTTTCAGTATTTTTAGGTAGTTCCCCTAAGTTATCTAAAGGTACACCAGTAACATTAAACAATCTGCCAAGTGAAGCATCTCCAACAGGAACAGAAACGGGCTCACCAGTATCTGTAACTATTGATCCTCTAGCCAAACCTTCTGTAGGACCTAAAGCTAAACATCTTGCCCAATTATTACCAACATGTTGTTCTACTTCAAGAACTAAATTTTCTCCTTCATTTTCAAGTTCAAGAGCTGAATAAATTTTTGGTAGTTGATCGGGTAAAAATTCTACGTCAACAACTGTTCCAATTACTTGTACTACTTTTCCTTTATTTTCTTCAGGCATAATCTACTCCAAATAAATTTAATTTGATTTTTGTATTTTTTATATTAAGACTCAAGTGCTGCTACCCCACCTACAATATCTAGTAGTTCGGATGTAATTGATTCTTGTCTAGCTTTGTTTAAATCTAAAGTCAATCCATCTATTAACTCATTGGCATTATCTGTAGCATTCTGCATGGCAACCATTCTTGCAGAATGTTCACTTGCGATAGCTTCAAGTACCCCTTGATAGATTTGAGTTTCCACATACCTGGGTATAAGTTCATTCAGAACAGATATAGGATCAGGTTCATAAATTAACTCTCCATTTGGAGATTTATCGTCTATTTGTGGAGATATCGGTAGTATAGGCTTCGTTACTGCTACTTGAGATGCAGTATTGATAAATTTTGCATAAATCATAACCACTTTATCAAATCTTTCATTTACATATTCATTAATCAAAAAGTTAGAAATAGAATTAGTATCTTCTAATTTAGGTCTATCAGGAACACTATATGAAGCTAACAAATCTTGAGATGTTCTTCCAATAAATCTTTCACCTTTTCTACCAACAGTAACTATTGAAATAGGTTCAGTAGAATTAGAAATAAATTCACCAGCTTCTTTATATAAATTTGATACTAAAGGACCAGCTAGACCTCTATCTGGAGTTATAAGTAGTAATAAAACTTTTTTTAAAGGCCTCTGCTTTATAAGAGGCAATGAATCGATATCTTCCAATTTAGTAACCTCTTGAGAAATAATAGATAGAACTTTAGCTATTTGTTCAGAATATGAACGACTTCTTTGTACTGTTAGTTGAGCACGGTTCATTTTTGAAGCTGCAATTAACTGCATAGCACCAGTAACCTTGGCAGTATTTGATACTGATCTAATTCTATCTCTTAAGTCTTTTGTACTTGGCAAAATATCTAATCCTAATACTATTTCTTCATAGTAGACTTGAAAGCGTTGAAAGCTTCAGTAAGTTTTTTTTCATTTTCATCAGATATATCTCCAGATTTGGAAATTTCTGACATTACATCTGGAAGATTTGCATTTACATAATCATGCCAATCAGATTCATACCTTCTAACATCTTCAACTGGCACATCATCAAACCCTCCTGAATTAGCAATGTATATTATGCAAACTTGATTTTCATAAGGCAATGGAGAATTCTCATCTTGTTTAAGTATTTCGGTTAATCTAGCTCCTCTTTCTAATTGCCTTTTGGTAACAGCATCCAAGTCTTCGGTACCAAATTGAGCAAATGTAGCTAAAGAAGCAAATTGAGCCATTTCACTTTTTAATGAACCAGCAACTTTCTTCATTCCTTTAAGCTGCGCTGAAGATCCAACTCTAGTAACTGATAATCCAGAGTTGACAGCTGGACGAACTCCTGAATTAAAAAGATCTGGTTCTAAATATAATTGACCATCAGTAATAGATATTACATTTGTAGGTATATATGAAGAAACATCTCCTGCTTGAGTTTCTATAATCGGTAATGCAGTAATAGAACCTCCACCAAACTTAGAATCAATTCTTGCGGCTCTTTCAAGTAGTCTAGAATGTAAATAAAACACATCCCCAGGATAAGCTTCTCTTCCTGGTGGACGTTTTAAGAGTAAAGACATTTGTCTATAAGCCCAAGCATGTTTAGTTAGATCATCATAAACAATTAATACATCTTTACCTTTACTCATAAAATATTCAGCCATTGCACAACCTGCATAAGGAGCTAAATATTGTAATGGTGCAGGATCAGACGCATTTGCTGCTACAACTATTGTGTTATCCAAAGCACCATTTTCTTCCAATCTACTAACTGTCTCAGCTACTTTTGAGGCCTTTTGTCCAATCGCAACATATACTCCAAGAATTTCACTATCTTTTTGATTTATCAAAGCGTCAATACACAAAGATGTTTTTCCTGTAACTCTGTCTCCAATCACTAATTCTCTTTGCCCTCTACCAACAGGAACCATCGCGTCTACGATTTTCAATCCAAACTGAACTGGTTGATCTACAGATTTTCTTTCAACAACACCAGGTGCAATTTTCTCAACAGGTAAGATTTCAGATGAAGAAAAATCTCCTCTACCATCAATGGGTCTACCTAGTGGATCTAAAACACGACCTAACATATCATCACCTACTGGCACTTGAATAATTTTCCCAGTACTTTTTACTTCATCACCTTCTTTTATACTTAAATAATCTCCAAGGATAACTGCACCTACACTATTTTCTTCCAGATTCAATGCCATTCCTAACACACCGCCAGGAAAAGATAAAACTTCCGAGTATTTTACTCCTGACATCCCATGAATTCTGGCAACTCCATCAGCTGCTTCTACAACTGTTCCAACGTCAACCATAGACAGGTCTCCACCAAATTCCTGTATCTGTTTTTTTATTACTGATGCTATATCTTGTCCTGCAGTAGGCATAAATTACCTCTTATCCTTTAATAACTTTAATTTTTTATAAAAATATAAATTTATACTGATCCTTTAATCAAAAATTCCTTCATATTACCAATCTTTGTCCTAGAACTTGCATCTATAACTTTATCTCCAACACGAATAACAATACCACCAATGATATTATCGTCAAAGTGTTCAGAAATTTCAATTTTAGATACATTAAAAACATCAAGTAACTTTTGCTTTATATCATTAATTTGTTGACTTGAAATTTTCTCCACAGTAGTTATCTGAACTCTAGTAATTCCCATATGAGTATCAACCAATTTATTAAACTCATCAATAACTAAATTAAATTTACTTACATCTCCATTTCTAATCATTAAAAACACCAAATTTCTAATAAGAATATCAATATTAGTAAATAAAGTTTTAACCCCATCAAATTTTACTTTCTCAGGGACTTGTGGAGAATCTAACAATTCAATCACATCTTCATTTGATAGTACGCTCTCTGCCTCTTTCATTTGAAGCAACCAGTTTTCTATTGAAGAATTTTCTTTAGATAATTCAAATAAAGCTTTCGCATATCTTAGATGAGAAATCATTTTTGTATAGAATCCAATTCATTATTTATTACTTCATTAATTAAGGTTTCATGATCACTTTTATTAATGTTCTTTTTTATGATCTTCTCAGCTGCAATAATAGATAGGGCAGCAAAATCTTTCCTTAGATTTTCAATTGCTGTTTCCTTTTCTAAAATAATTTCCGATTTAGCTTTACTGATTAAATCTTCAGCATCTTTTTTTGCCTTAGCAATTTCTTGATTCCTAATTCTTTCAGCAGCTTCCCGTGCATCAGAAATAAGCTTTTGACCTTCCTGACGAGCATTAGCGAGTTCTTTCTCGATCCTATCTTCAGATTCTTTAACGGAATCTTTTGCTTTCTCTGCAGCATCAAGACTTTCCTTAATCTTATCTGATCTAGAATCCAACATCTTTATAAGAGGACCATAAGCCAATTTATAAAGCAAGAAAAAAAGTATCAAAAAACTTATTACTTGTGTAAGTAATTGTGAAATACTGATACCTAATGCACCCATATCTTAAACCTCAATATTTGTTGATTATCAAACAATTTTAAATTCATATATTCTATGCAACAAATATAATTAGAATAGAAACTACTAGAGCATAAATTGCCAATGCCTCAGTAAAGGCAATTGCCAAAATCATATTCTGCTGAATTAACCCTCCAGCTTCAGGATTTCTTCCTAATGCCTCTAAAGCCTTACCAGCTAAAAGACCAATCCCTAAACCTGCTCCTATGGCACCAAAACCAATTGATAGAGCTGCTGCTATAGGTTTTGAGACCCAATGTACGCCTTCTTCCATTTTTTTTCTCCTATTTTTTATTATTTTTTTTCTTTAATTAATATTTACACGATTTAATAAAATTTCAAGCCTAAAATCAATGATCTTCTGAATCTGAATCATGACCTTCATGACTTGCCACAGCCATTACACCAAAAAACAGAGTCAACATTGCAAAAATAAATGCTTGAATAGCACCAACAAATAACTCCATTCCCATAAATGGGATTATACCTATTAAAGGAAATAAAAATGCCATAGCAATGAGAAGTATTTCACCAGCAAACATATTCCCAAATAATCTAAAAGTAAAACTAACTACCCTAGTGAATTCTCCTAAAAATTCAAGAATCCCCACAAATGAATTAATTGGACCTTTACTAATAGGATTAACAAAAAATTTACCTGCATAAGACTTAAATCCAAGAGCTTTAAATCCCCAGAATTGAACAACAATAATTACAAAAATAGCTATAGCCAACGGAGTATTTAAATCTGTATTAGCACCTCTAAAAAACGGTACAAGTAAGCCTGCTGTTTTACCTTCATGCTTATCCCAATTGTTGTAATTAGAATTACCAACTAGATCGAAATTTTTTATTACTTTACCAATTTCAATATCATGATGTACTGATTCATGAAGTTTTTTCAAAAATTCCACATCCTTTGCAACCAAAGATCTATCCAAAGAAATAATGCTGTAATCAGATTTTATCTTTTTATAAATCATATCAACCTGATCTGCATCAAAATTAACCAATGCACTTATAGGCACTCTATCCTTTTCTCCCATTCCTAAATGAACCCATGGGCCATCAAATATTACAAATGTTTCATCTTTAGATAAGATTTTTAAATCAATAAGGTATTTATGTTCTTCATGATTCAAGTTTGGGTAATTTTCTATAATTTCAGATTCTATTTGATGTTCTTTATGATGTACCCAATCACTTAAAGTTTCTATTTGTCCAATGGAACCAACTCCTGGAATAATACCAACCCAGTTTGAGAAAAGAACAACAAGAAAAATGATTATTACAAGAGGTAAAAATCTTCTACCTGATTTAGATCCTCCCCCTGCAACTGTATCGCATAAATTAGCAAAAAATTCAAATATAACCTCTAATAAACCTTGCATACGATTTGGAATTTGATTGATATTTTTAGTTCCTAACCAGACTATTAACAATAATAGAAGTCCAGCAAACCAAAACATAACAGTAGAATTGAGTAATTTATATCCATAAATTTCTACAAACTTTTCTGCTGGCACAGAAATAAAAGGAACAGGACCTCCCAAAAATCCACCGAAGCTACCAAAAGAATTTCCTAGAGCACCACCAATGATAGACAATATAAACGTAGCTACAAAAAAAATTATTATAAAAGATTTTAGACTTATCATTAATTCTCCCAAACTATCTTAAAACTATTTAAAAAAAAATGTTAGTTTCAAAAAAGGAATTTTTATTTATTATTAAATTTTTTAAAAATTCGAAATATCCCTGAAAATGAAACAAACGAACCTATAATTACACCTAAAATTAAGAAGATCGGACCAGTTGAAAATTTATTATCTAAAAATACTCCCAGTAATCCAAAAAGAGATAATGATATAGCGATAAACCACCCAATACCGGCTACCTTTGATAACAAAATAAAAGTATCTTTATAATTAGATTGCAATGTTTCTTATTTTTCTGACTGAGGTTCAGGTTCTTCGTCCTCATCATTTTGCTCAAAACCAATACCCTTCATATCTAGTGATTCTACAAAATCTTCAAATATAGATAATGAATCTAATTCTTTTTTTCCCAAAGGAACATGAAGACCATCAGAATCTGATGTTTCATTTTGATTCCCTACAACTGGGATTCCTGTTTCTGGATCTATAGTTATGGAACTTATATCCATAACCTTTTCTTCAGCATATATAGGTACTTTCGCTCTTATAGCTAAATTTAAAGCATCAGATGGTCTAGCATCAATCTCAATAAATTTAGATTCTCTTGAAATAATTACTTTTGCAAAAAAAACATCATTTTCTATTTTCCAAACAATTATCCTTTGAAATTTCCAGCCCATTAATTCGGTCATTTGATATATTAAATCGTGTGTGAGAGGTCTCTTAGTCTCAAATTTTTCTAATTGAACAGCCATTGCAGAAGCTTCACTATTCCCAATATATATAGGTAGATATCTATCTGAATTAATATCTTTTAAAAGTACCACTCTAGATTGAAAAATCTTATTTACCCTTATACTTTCTATTTCTAATTCAATCATAAAAATTCATAATACCTAATTATCGTTATCTATGTTTTTCAAATTATAATCAAACGAAATCGAAATTAATCCAAATAATCTAAGATTTTATGAAAGTTTTAAGTTTTAAATTCAATTTACTAAAATCTATATTAATAAATTGTTTATATTATCTCTCAATTTAATTGATTCTTTTCTTGCAGACGAGCCAAAATCTTCATTATTTTTAGCTGAAAAAATGATAGATCTAGATGCATTAATTAAAAATCCAGTATTGTCAAAGTCTTTTGCTGAATCCACGGAATTTTTTAAATCTCCACCCTGTTTACCTATTCCAGGAATTAAGAAAGATCTAAATGGATATTTTTGCCTTAAGCTTTTTATCTCATTAGGATATGTCGCTCCTATAACATAACCTAAATTGTCTTCAATAGAAATTTCATCACAGTACTCAGCAACTTTTTCAAAAATCTTCTCTCCAGAGTCAAGTTTCAACTCCTGAAGATCTTTTCCTCCCATATTTGATGTCCTGCAAATCACGTATATCCCTTTATTTTCATATTCTAAGAAAGGTAAGATACTATCTCTCCCCATATAAGGATTTACAGTAGCTATATCCAATTCCCAATAATTAAATAAACTATTTGCATAAGCTGCCGAAGTAGAATCAATATCTCCCCTTTTAGCATCACCTATTATTAGAACGTCGTCTGAAGTATTTTTTATATATTCAATCGTTAGTTTTAGTTGTTTCAATCCCTCCAAACCAAGAGATTCATAAAATGCGAATTGTGGTTTATAGGCTGAGACTACATCTATTGTGGAATCTATAATAATTTTGTTGAATTCTAAAACATCACTAATAGGCAAATAATCTTTATGTGGATCTAAACCCACACATACAAAAGATTTTTTTTTATCGATAATTGACTTTAATTTATGAAATATTCCCATTTCTTAATATTCTACTACATTACAACTTGAACTCTTTATTATCATATATAAATCATTCCCTATTGTAATTGATAATTTTTCCATAGAAAATTTAGTAATTTCGACATATATTTCAATATCTTGTACCAAAAGAGTTAATAGACAAGAAGTATCTATATATCGATAAGCAATCAGTTCCCCTTTTATTAAATTCCTAGCTGAAACATTAGACATATTTGAAGTAGAAATTATTACATCATTAGCAAAAAAATGTACTAAAATATTAGATCCTACCTGAGCTAATTTTACTGGAGCAAATAATTCAATATTTCCTATTTTTATTTGTGCGATTTTCTCATCAGATATACTAAGTATTTCACCATGAATATAATTACTTATTTTATTTGAAATACCATCAATTTTATTTAATATAATTGTATCGGGATTCCCAACAGAAATTATTTGCCCTTTGTTCATCAAAATAACTTGATCGGACATGTAATACATCTCCTCTAAAGAATGCGTTACAAAAAAAAACGGAATGTTCAATTTTTTTTGTAATTGTTTTAAATATAATAATATTGGTCCTTTAGTATCATAATCTAGAGAAGTAAAAGGTTCATCCATTAATAAAATGTCAGGATTCGAAAATATAGCTCGTGCTAAACCAACTCGTTGGGCCTCTCCTCCAGATAATTGATGTGGAAATTTATTTAATAAATGTTCAATTTTCAATATATGTAAAATCTCTGAAGTATTTATTCTTAAAGGTCTATTCTTGATCTTATAACCATATTCAATATTATTTTTAACTTTCATATGAGGAAATAACAGATGATTTTGATAAACAGTAGAAACATTCCTCTTATTAATAGGCACATCAATCCTATTCGTTTTTGAAAATAAAATCTTTTCTCCTAATTTAATATCACCATTAAATGGAGTTAGATCTCCAGAGAAGCATCTTAAAAAAGTAGTCTTACCACAACCAGAAGGTCCTATAATTGTAGTTATTCCATTACTTAATTTACCTTTATATTCACCAATAAATATCCCATTTTTAACAATAAAATTAAACTTGATTTCCAAAATATTTCTTAAGCCTTCCTATAACTTCCAAAACGAGAAAGATTATTATGAATCCCTAAAGTAATTATTGCTATAACAATAGAAATAATTATAAGTCTTGTGGCAGATCCCGGATCTCCTACAATGATATTAGTATATATGGCAAGGGGAATGGTGGAGGTCTCTCCAGGAATATTCCCTGCTACAACAATAGTAGCTCCAAATTCTGAAAAAGCACGACCAAACCCCAATAACAAACCTGCCATGATTCCTTTCAATGATAGTGGTAATGTGATGGATATAAAAATTTTTAAATTATTTGCACCTAATCCACGTGCACATTTTTCAAGTTCAGGATCAACAGATTGGAATGCCACAATGAAAGATCTTACTACTAAAGGAAAAGATACTATTGCTGCAGCAAAAACAGTAGCTATCCATGTAAATGATAAATTGTAATTAAATAATGACTCTATATACTTTCCAATAAAAGAATTTGAACCTAATATCCAAAGTAAAAAGTATCCTGTTACTACAGGAGGTAATGCTAAAGGTAGAGAACTAATTAATTCTAAAAGAAAATTTAGCTTAAAATTTGTTTTGGTTATTATCCATGAAACTATTATCCCTATAGGAAGAATTAAAAAAATAGCTAAAAGCGATGACCTTAATGAAATAATTATTATTTCTAACTCTGAAACTGACATTCTAACTAATCCACTATAAAACCATTCTCTATAAATATATTCTTTGAATAATTTGAACGCAAAAATTTAAAAAATAATTCTACTTCTGAATTTAATTCTGATCCTATAATAGATGACATTGGATAAAAAATCTGAGAATAATAATCATGATCTACAAGTATATATTCAAATTTTTTTCCTGTACTGTTCAAATCAGATAAATACACCAAGGCATAATTTGCATTCCCGGTAGATAGAGTATATAAAGCATTTCTAACATTCGGCAGATAAATCAATCTATTCGAAATTTCATCTAAAATTCCTGAATTATTAAGTGCTTCATATGAATATAACCCAGCAGGAGCTAAATTTTTATCTGCAATAGCTATTTTCCCTTTTTTAGAAGCTAATTCAGATATTGATTCAACTTTATTTTTATCGTTTAACCATGCTAAGACAAGTAGATTCTCGCAAAAAATAAAAATATCTTCTTTTCTTACATGTTCTGATTCTAGTAATAAATTTAATGGTTGGAAACCAGAAAAAATCACCCCATCAGCAGGAGCCTCATAAGATTTTATTTGTGTCGCCAAGCTGTTAGAACCTCCAAAATTAAATCTGATTTTTCTTTGAAATTTTTTTTCATATTCTAAAGATAAATCTAATAAAACATCATGAAGTGATGCAGCAGCGAAGATCATAGGTTGATCATTATTATTAACTTTACATGAATTACATATAACTAAACTAAATAATAAAAGATATATTAATTTGGATTTCATAAGCATTTGTACTTTACAACTTAATGTAGATATACTAATAATTGATTTGAAATAGTTTTTTGTTTATAAATTATGATACATAGTGAGAAGATTTAGTGTCCAATTACTCAGAAGAATATTCTTTTTCAAGTTTTTCAAAACTTCCTTTTTATAAAAAGATTAATAAAAGACTCCTTGATCTAGCAAAAATAGAAAATCAAAAATCTATAGTAGACCTAGGGTGTGGAACAGGATTAATTACTAAATTAATTCTTAAAAAGATTAAAAAAGATGCTAACGATTGTATTGTTTATGCTGTTGACCATTCTTCAAATGCATTAAAAACTGCTTCAGAGGAAATTGGTGAAAAAAAACAAGCGACAGTCAAATTCATTCATTCTGAAGTACAAAATTTAAAAGAAGTTCTAAAAGATAAAGTAGAGGCAGTAATTTACTGTAATTCTATTCACTATGTTCCAGATAAATTGTCCTTAATTAAACAAATCAAAAATCAACTAAAATCAGACGGTATCTTTGTTTTCAATACATCATTTTTCGAGGGTTCTCATCCTCCAGAGACACACAAATTTTATAGAAAATGGATGATTAGATCCCTTAGGGTATTAAAAACTGAATATGGACTATCACCCGATAAATCTGCTAAAGTAGAATCTCGAAAACAACTTACACCTGAAGAATATATTTCCATTTTAGAGAACGCTGGTTTCAATGTAGTAGTGAAAGATATTCAAAGGATTGAAGTACCCAAAGATGGATATCACCATATTTCTGGATTTTCAGATTGGATAGAAGGAATTTTACCAGGAGTACCCCTAGATAAAGGGTGTGATGTTTTACAAAAATCTCTAAAAGATGTTTGGGACGATATGAAACTCAGCTCTGTACCCCGTTTATGGTTATCAATTTCGGCCGTAAAAAAAAATTAATCTAGTACATACTCATTCATAGTCAATACATTATAAGAATTTGAAACATCTGAATTTTCTGACTCTACAGCACATCTTGCTGTATCAATAGATGTAAAACAAGGAATATTCATTTCTGAAGCGGATCGCCTAATATAATATCCATCTTGGATAACTGATCTATCTCCAGTAACAGTATTCACCACCATTTCAACAGTTCCATCCCTGATAATATCAACTACATTTTTATTATTATTATTATTTAATCTTTTTTCTACTACGACAACTTCTATACCTAAATCCTTTATTATTTTAGCTGTTCCTGAGGTAGAATAAATTTTATGTCCTAGTCGATCTAAATCTTTAATTAATGGAATCGAATCCTTTTTATCAATATCTGCAACACTTATCAAAACTGATACTCCGGATTTAATAACTAAACCCGAAGCAATTAAAGCTTTTACCATAGCTGAGTTAGGGGTTTTATCGATTCCCATAACTTCTCCTGTAGATTTCATTTCAGGACCTAAATATGTATCTACGCCAGCTAGTTTTGACATTGAAAAAACTGGAGCTTTTACAGCAAAAATTTTTTTTGGTGGTATAAGATTTATTCCATATGGTAAATCTTTAAGTTTTTTACCTAACATAACTGAGGTTGCAATTTCAACCATAGGAATATTAGTCACTTTAGAAATAAAAGGTATTGTTCTAGAAGATCTAGGATTAACCTCAATGATATGAATTTTTGAATCAGAATCATTCTTCTCAATCTCAGAACTTCTTAAAGATCTATAATTACCAGAACCAGTAATAACGAATTGGATATTCATTAATCCAATAGTCCCTAGAGATTTAGCAATCATTTTCGTATATTCGACTAGTTTTTCAATTTCCTTATCAGTAAGAGAAACAGAAGGATATATTGCCATAGAATCTCCAGAATGCACCCCAGCCCTTTCTATATGTTGCATAATTCCAGGAATAAGAATATTTTCGCCGTCAGAAACAACATCAATTTCTACTTCTATACCTGTAAGATATTTATCAATAAGAATATTTTGGTCTGTGATATCATCAGAAATTTTATCAAAATATCTTACTATTTCTGATTGATTTTGAATAATTTCCATTGCTCTTCCACCCAAAACATAACTTGGTCTAACAAGAACTGGATAACCAATATTATTAGCAATATCAATAGCTAATTCATGATTTTTTGCAGTTCCTCCTGGGGGTAACGGAAGTCCATTTTTAGAAGACAGCTTTTCAAATTTTCCTCTATCAGAGGCTAAATCAATTACTTCGTGGCTAGAACCTAAAATTGGAAAATTATTCTTACCTAAATGTTGTGATAAATTAATAGCAGTTTGTCCACCAAATTGTACTAATGTCCCTGGACAATTTGATGAACCTGAACTGTCAATTATTTTTTCGTTTTCTAAAATATTCATCACACTTTCATCATCTAAAGGCTCAAAATAAAGACGTCTAGAAGTATCAAAATCCGTAGAAACAGTTTCTGGATTTGAATTAATCATAACGCTATAATATCCTAATTTTTTTAATGCCCAGGCAGCATGCACTGAACAATAATCGAATTCTATACCCTGTCCAATTCTAATCGGTCCACTCCCTAGTACAATAGCTTTTTTAGTATTTTCGGAAAAGGCTTCATTTTCTATTTCATATGTTGAATAAAAATAAGGTGTAACTGATTCAAACTCACCTGCACAAGTATCAACCATCTTATAAACAGGTACTATTCCATAAGATTTTCTTAATTTTCTTACTTGATCAGGTAAAAGATCTGACAATGTAGCAATTTGATTATCTGAAAATCCAAATTCTTTGGCCTCTCTTAAATTTTCATTAGATAATTTATTATTAATTAGTTTTTTTTCTATATCTACTATATTTTGCAATGCAAAAGTAAACCAAGGATCTATAAAAGTTTTTTTTGTAGCATCTATATAATTACCATCATTACGTAAAAATTTCATAATAGACCATAGCCTATCATCATTAGGCTTTAGTTCTTTGACATCTAATTCAGAATCTTCCCATAAAAGTGAACCTCTTCCATTTTCTAATGATCTGACCGCTTTCTGTAAAGCAGATTCAAAATTCCTATCTATAGCCATAACTTCCCCAGTAGCTTTCATCTGTGTCCCTAAATTGCGATCTCCTTCGCGAAACTTATCAAATGGCCACCTAGGTATTTTAACCACACAATAATCTAAAGCAGGTTCAAAAGCAGCTGTTGTCTTGCCCGTTACAGAATTTGAAATCTCATCTAATCTTCTACCTAGTGCTAACTTTGCTGCGACCCTTGCTATAGGATATCCAGTAGCTTTTGAAGCTAAGGCCGAAGAGCGACTAACTCTAGGATTAACTTCAATAACATAATACATTGGACCTTCTTCAAGATAATTTGAATCTGAATCTAATTCTTCACTAACTACGGAACTAGGTCTATATGAATATTGAACATTACAACCACCAATTATTCCCAATTCAGATATAATCCTTAATGCTGAACTTCTTAATCTCTGATAATCTTTATCATTTAAAGTCTGGCTTGGAGCAACTACAATGGAATCGCCTGTATGAACTCCCATAGGATCTATATTTTCCATATTACATATAGTAATCACATTCCCTGATAAGTCTCTCATTACTTCATATTCTATTTCTTTCCATCCCAACAATGATTTCTCTACTAAAACTTGATTAACTTTACTAGCATTTAATCCTGAAGTTGTAATCCTTTTTAAATCCTGAAGATTGTATGCTATCCCACCTCCTGTACCTCCGAGTGTATAAGCGGGTCTAATAACTAAAGGGAACCCAATTTCATTAGCTGCTGAAATTGCATCATCAAGATTATCTACAGCGTAAGAAGGTAAAATTGGTTCATTAATTTTTTTTAGTAAAGAATTAAACTTTTCTCTATCTTCTGCTCTTTCAATTGAAGATATTGAAGTTCCTAAAACTTTTACAGAATATTTTTTTAAAATTCCTAAATTAAACAAATCCACAGACAAATTGAGTGCTGTTTGACCTCCTAAAGTAGGAATCAATCCATATGGTCTTTCTCTTTGAATGATTCTCTCTATAACCTCCACATTTAGAGGTTCTATATATATACGATCAGCAATATCACGATCGGTCATAATAGTTGCAGGATTAGAGTTAACTAAAACTACTTCAATTCCTTCTTCTTTTAAAGATTTACAAGCCTGAGTTCCTGCATAATCAAATTCAGCAGCTTGACCGATAACAATCGGTCCAGAACCTATAACCAATACCTTTTTATTATTAATTTTATTCGAATTCAAATTTATAATTTCTTTCGCATTTCATTTGTAACCATCGATAAAAATCTATCAAATAAATATTCTGAATCATGTGGGCCAGGAGAAGCTTCCGAGTGATATTGGATAGTCATAATATTCAATTTTTTATTAACTAATCCTTCAACAGTATCGTCATTAAGATTTATATGACTAATTTCAAAATCTTTAGGAATATAATTCTTATCTACTGCATAACCATGATTCTGTGCAGTTACATAAATATTCCCAGAAAATAAATCCTTTACGGGTTGATTTCCTCCTCTATGACCATAATGTAATTTAAAAGTTCTGGCACCCATAGATCTTGCAATAATCTGGTGACCTAAACAAATTCCCATTATAGGAACAATCCCCACTATTTTTCGTATTTCTTTTATAATGTTATCTAGTAGTTTAGGATCTCCAGGTCCTGGGGAAAGTATTATCCCATCTGGATTTAAGTCTAATATTTCAGAATAAGATCCAAAGGGGGGTACAATTTTTACGTCACAACCTCTTGCTCTAATTGAACGAGGTATATTATATTTTATTCCAAAGTCAATTATCAAAATATTTGGTGTTTTATTATATGCATTATTTTTTTTAGAACGTCTGTCCATATCAAAAAAAGATTTAGATTTCTCAAAATCATCATTTTCCCATTTGTACATACCATCTGTTGTAATATTTGAAATCGAATCAGTTTCCCCATATTTTTTTGACGATTTCAATTTTGATACAGATAAATCAATATCATCTTCAAAAGTTATTAACCCCATCATCACTCCACTTGAACGAATTTTCTTTGCTAAAGATCTAGTATCTATACCTGAAATTCCTGGTGTTTTATTATCAAATAAGTACTCATCAATTGTCATTTCTGATAACGGATGAGATGGATTTTCACAATGGTTCCTTACTACAAATCCTGACACTTGGACTTTATTTGATTCTACGTCAATTTTATTTATTCCATAATTACCTATCAATGGATAGGTGGGAATTAAGATTTGACCAGCATATGAAGGATCAGTTAACATTTCTTGATAACCAGTCATTGATGTATTAAATACCACCTCACCAATTACTTCTACTTTGCTTCCAAATCCTTTACCTTTAAAAACAGTACCATCCTCAAGTATTAATCTAGCATCAGAGTTCATCATACACAATCCTTCCTTTAAAAATAGTTAATACAATCTTTCCATTTAATAACTTTCCCTTTAGAGGAGTGTTAGAACTTTTCGATAATAAATTTTTTTCATTTACTACCCACGAAGTATTTGGATCAAAAATCGTTAATTCAGCTGGTTTATTTAAATGTAATGATCCAAATGGCTCTTTATTTAAAATTCTTGATGGATTAACTGATAATGCAGAAACAAGCTTTTCCAGAGATATCTTTTTATCTTTAACTAATTCGTATAGTTGGGAAAAAGCAGTTTCAATATTATTAATACCAGGAGCAGCTTCATCAAAACTACACTCTTTATCACTTAGCGAGTGTGGAGCATGATCGGTAGCAATTGTATCAATAATTCCTTCATTAATTCCTTGAATTAAAGCGCTCACATCATTATGACTTCTAAGAGGAGGATTAACTTTTGCATTAGTATCATAAGATTTTTCTGAAAGAAATTCAGGATCAATGCCACTTTCTCCATATACCCATTCTTCTGTCATTGTTAAGTGGTGAGGAGTAACTTCTGAAGAAAATTTTAGTCCTGCATCTTTAGCTTGAAAAATATACGATACTGTTTGTTCAGTAGAAATATGTGGTATATGTATTATACCTCCAGTTTCAAAAGCTAAATCTATATCCCTTTTTACCATCAAATATTCAGATGATGGTAAAGTCCCCTTTAAACCTAATCTATCTGCAACTAACCCACTATTCATAACTCCATTATTTTTAATTACTATATCTTCAGCATGATTTATAATAGGTAGTCCGGTGTCTATGGAATATAAAAGAGCTTGTCGCATAATATTGGAATCCATTAAAGTATCTCCATCATCGGAAAACCCTACTACTCCAGCTTCCTGTAATTCATACATAGGAGATAAACTTTTACCTAATCTACCTTTAGTTATAGAACCGAAAGGTAAAGTTCTAATAATTGAATTTTTTGATTTATTAAAAAAGTCTCTCACCACAGGTGCTGAATCAGGGACTGGACTTGTATTAGGCATGGCACAAATTGTTGTAAACCCACCTTTAGCTGCAGCTAAAGATCCAGAATAAATATCTTCTTTCCATTCGTATCCTGGATCTCTTAAATGCGTATGCAAATCTACTAATCCAGGCATAACAATCATACCTTTAACATCAATTATCTTAAAGTCATTACTTATTTTAGTGTCATCTTTGAAAAGATTACTAATTTCAGTAATTTTCCCATCAATAATTACAATGTCAGAAATCTGATTAATTTTTTGAAAAGGGTCACAAACAAATCCGCCTTTCAAAATTAATTTTTTATACTTATTGTCCAAACTATACTCCAAATACTATCTTTATGAAATACAAAATTCTAATACTGCCATTCTTACCGCTACGCCATTTTCTACTTGTTTATCTATTAGTGAGTTTTTATGGTTCAACAACTCAGATGCGACCTCTACACCTTCATTAACAGGTCCAGGATGCATAATAAAAGTATTGGGAGATAAAGTATCATATCGATATTTAGTCAATCCCCATAATTTTGAATATTCTTCCAAATTAGGTAAGGAACCCTGATCTTGTCTTTCCTTTTGTACTCGAAGAAGCATAATTAAATCAGTATCAGATAAATTTGATTCCATTTTTTTATAGTGACTAATAATTTTGAAATCTTTTTTATTAATTCCTATCCATGAATCTGGAAGTAACGTAGTAGGAGCCGCTACAGTAATTTTTGCTCCTAATCTGACAAGTAAATTAATATTAGATCTAGCTACCCTAGAATGTTTTACATCTCCAATAATTAATATTTTCTTATTTTTTATGTCACCTATTTCAGTTTTAATAGTAAAAATATCTAGAAGAGATTGAGTGGGATGTGCATGCATTCCATCTCCAGCATTAATAACTGGAACATTAACATTTCTAGCAATAAAATAAGGTACTCCTGAATGATTATGCCTAACTATAAGACTATCCATACCAATTGACTGTATAGTCTTCACCGTATTTAAAATTGATTCCCCCTTTGAAATACTACTGGAGGGAACATTAACATTTATTACATCTGCACCCATAATTTTTCCAGCTTGTTCAAAAGAAACTCTAGTTCTAGTACTGTTTTCGAAAAAAATACTTACAATAGTTTTGCCCTTAAGTGAAAGAGTCTTATTTTTTGAAAGTAAAATACTTTTAGCTTTTTTAGATGAATTTATAATAGTATTAACGGAATTTAATGAAAGAGAATCAACGTCAAGTAAATGATTAACTTTTCGTCCTCTTCGAGATTCTTCTTTATCATCTATTAAATTCATTATTTTGATAATTCTCCTTCAGGTAAGAATAAATCAACTCTATCAATCCCATCAACTTCAATAAATTTAACACTAATCTTTTCTTCTGCAGAAGTAGGTATATTTTTCCCTACATAATCTGGCTTAATAGGTATTTCTCTGTGACCTCTATCAACTAATACTGCTATCTTAATGTTTTTTGCTCTTCCATATTCTGATAAAGCCTGTATAGACGCTCGAACAGTCCTTCCAGTATATAAAACATCATCTATAAGAATGACTGTTTTATTATTTATATCATTATTTAGAGAAGTTGTATTAAGAGTATTAGGATCTAAAATTTTTGAATCATCTCTAAAACGTATTGGATTCAATTTATTTACTGTAAATTCATGTCCTGAATTTAAACGAATATTATCTCTTATACGTTGAGCTAAATTAACACCTCTAGTATGAATTCCAACTAAAACTAAATTCTCTAATTGATTATTTTCAATTATTTCAAAAGATATTCTTTTTATTGAACGAGAGATATTAGTTTGATCCATTAAAATTTGACTCAAAATATTACTACTCTAATAATTACTATTAAATAAAAAACCCCGCATATACGCGAGGATATTTGAAAGAAATTGCATTTTTATTTACCTTGTTACCTCTCTGGATAAAACTTAAAGGTTATTAAATTTTTCAATTACAATTCTATAAGTTATTTGAAAAAAAAGTCAATTATTAAACCTTTTTAAATTTAAAAAAGCAGTATCAACTGAATTTTTTTTTGATAAAACCATTTCAGCAGCAATATACCCCATAGCTGGACCAAATAAAATCCCATTTCTTCCGCCACCAGTTGACAATACTAAACCAGAAATTTCATTTGGAAAATTTTCAATAATTGGACGTAAATCACTAGTAATTGGCCTAAGACATGCTGTTTGTTTAATTATCTTTAATTTTTTGATATAAGGAAAAATTTCTATACAAGAAGAAAGTATACTTTGAGCACCTTTCTTATCTATATTCTGATCAAAGCCAACATCTTCTTCAGTGGTACCTGCCCATAAATATCCATCATATTTTGTTGAAATATAGTTAGCTCCCCACCAAAAATTTATATTCATATCAGGATGATTTTCGTTATCAAATCTAAGTATCTGGCCCTTTAGTGGTTTTAAGGGTATATCTATACCTAATGATTCAGTTAATAATTTACTCCATGGACCTGCAGCCAAAATTACATTTTGGGTATTTATTTTTTTTTTAGAATATTTTAAAGCTATCGATCGGACTGAATTATTTTTAACATCAATTGATATAACTTCATCCTTAATTAATTTTGCTCCATATTTTTTTGCTGCGTACCAGAGTGAAGAGCATAAATTAAAAGCGTCAACATCATAAGAATTATTTATATATAATCCTCCTAAAACTTTATCGGAAATTCTCGCGTCAATATGAGTTATTTCACCATGATTAAGTATTACGGGATTTTGACCACTAGGAAAATACATTCCTGAAGAAAATTCAATTATATTTTTTAACTCATCCTCACTGGTAGCGAGAATAAGAGAATTTTTTTTGCGAAATCCATAATTTATATTTTTTGATGAAAGATCAGAAAATAATTTTTTATGTAGCTGAATAGAAAAATCTGTAAATAAATTCAATTTATCTTGATCTGAAACCATTGGAGGTAATAGGCCACCAAAAGAAAATCCAGAAGCCTTTGACGCTATATCATCTTTTTCAAGTAGAGTAACATCATTTCCTGCTTTAGATAAATAATATGCTGCTGCACACCCTACAATTCCTCCGCCCACAATACAAATATTCATAAATTTCACTCAGATCCAACTAAAAATATATAATTTTTAGTATTTTCATTTTAAAATTGTCTGTAGTAACATTCAAGTTACTACAAATGATTATTTATTGAGTTACCCTATAGTAGTTGATTTTTTTTAGGAGAAATATTTAAAATGACTACATCTCAATCATCCACAATTAAGGGTAAATTTTCAACATGTAAAATTACTCGTAGAGAAGACCTTACAGAAGATTTACTTAAAATTTGGATTGAAACTTCTGATCCTTTTAATTTTAAACCTGGACAATATTGCACTATAGGTAAAAATGGTATTGAAAGACCATATTCAATAGTATCTTCACCTGATGAAAAAGAAATTGAACTATTTATTGAAGTAGTTCCTCCTCCAGACGGAAATCTCACACCAATAATACAAGAATTAAATATAGGTGAAGAACTTACTATTCGCCCAAGAGCGAAAGGGCTTTTTGTTTTTCAACCAAATTATAAAAATCACGTTATGGTAGGTACTGTGACAGGGACAGTTCCATATGTTTCTATGCTTAGAAAATATCTTAATGATAATCAATGGCAAAATGATAATGAAATAAAGAGAGAAAATTACAATTTTTATGTTTTGGAAGGTGCAAGCTATGTTGATGAGTTCGGATACGATAAAGAATTAAAAAGTCTATCAGAAGAATATAATAATATTGATTTTTATCCTTCAATAAGTAGACCGGATGAGAAAAGAAATTCTGGATGGAATGGTGCAAAAGGAAGAATAAATACTTTAGTAGAAGATTATGTAGAACAAAGAAAATTGAATCCTAAAGAAACTTGTGTATATGCTTGCGGACATCCTCAAATGATTGAAGATGTAAATCAAAGATTTTCCAACACAGATTTCTATTTCATTGAAGAAAGATTTTGGAAAGACGACGACTAATAACAATTATTGGAGAGAATATTATGAATAAAAAGATTGGTTTTATTGGTTTAGGTATTATGGGTAAACCAATGGCGATTAATATTAAAAATGCAGGTTATGAGTTATCTGTTTTTGATAGACACAAAGAAAATATAGAAGATTTAACTAGAATAGGTGCGATAGGAAGATCATCTCCAGCCGATACTGCTAGAAACAGTGATATCACAATAACAATGGTTCAGGATAGTCCACAATCTTTAGAGGTTATTACAGGTAATAATGGAATAATAGAAGGAGCCTCAGAGAACGACCTAGTAATAGATATGTCATCAATAGAGCCAGAAATATCAAAATCAATTGCAAAAAAATTACTCGATAAAAAAATAAATTTTATTGACGCCCCTGTATCAGGAGGAGAACCATTTGCAATATCTGGAGATCTAGCAATTATGGCAGGAGGAAACACCAAAGATTTTGATAATGCCAAACCAATTTTTGATATTGTGGGAAAATCATCCGTATTATGTGGGGATCATGGTGCAGGTAATGTAACTAAACTAGCAAATCAAATTATAGTAGCAGCAAATATACATGCTTTATCTGAAGCTTTAGTTCTTGCAACAAAAGCTGGAGTAAATCCAGAAATAATATTTGAAGCTATTAAAGGTGGATTAGCTGGATCGAACGTTATGAATGCTAAAGCACCAATGATGTTTAATAGAAATTTTGATCCTGGATTTAGAATCGAACTACATTATAAGGATATTAATAACGCAATGTCGACTGCAAAATCTTTAGGTGTGCCTATACAAGTCACAGCAAACCTACAACAGATTTTAGCTTCATTGATGCAATCAGGAAAAGGTAAAAACGATCATTCTGCAATACTTCATTATGTAGAATCATTAAGTGGCGTTGAAGTCAAGAAATAATTAATTACTAATTTTCATTATAATCTTCAGATATTTCTTTAAGAAAATTTTCTACCTCAGGTGAAAGAGTATAATTTTGCTGAGTAGATGGTTTTTTTTCATCATAATCGACTTCAAATTTTGCAATAAGCTTTTTGAGAGAATCATTCCCAATTAGCGCTGGATTGATTTGAGAATATTGCTCTATACCCAACTTACTTTCTGGTAAATCCAAATCTAAATTATATATTTTTGATAATATATTCAGTATTCTAGTCGCTCCAGAAAAATCATTATCCAATTTTAAATAAAGAGGTAGATGTACTATAAGAGACATTGTACTAATACCTAATTCAATATTTATTCTTTCAGAAATCTGTGATGTTATAGAAGTAGGTCCAGTGTAGGTAGATTCCGAAAAATTTACCTTCCCTATATCAGGATATGTGTCCCCTCTAACTGATCCAGACACTAATAATGCCCTAGTGTGTGGTACCGAATCATACATTGAACCTATCATAAGATATTTTTGAACATTTAAAAATTTCAACAAAGAAATAATTGAATCATTAAATTTTTCTGAAAACATATGTGGTTCTAACATCTCTAATAATATTAAATTTGTTTTTATTTGATCAATTTTTATTAAACTAATTTTTGTGTTAGGTATTAATACAGACCTCTTATCAGAGTTAATTTCTATTTTTGGTCTATAACGAGTATAATCATAAAATTCGCTAGGTCGAATTAACTCACCAATTTTTTTTGCGCCAAAATTTTTAGATAATCTATCTATAACTAATTTTGAAACATTTCCTACATTTATCCATGGATGTAAAGTAGCAATACAATATGTAACACCAGGAAAAAGTTGTACATCTTCTATTTTAAAATCTTTTAATGCCATAGTATTATAATTTCATATTTTCTAAAAATATATGTTACCAAATATAATCATTATTATCGAAAATTTTATTATGAAAGTTAGTTCAAAAATATTATGACAAAAAACAATAAACAAATAAATTTTGTATTCTTGCCTCCACACTCTGAGATAATTAAAAATTGGCAACTAAAGTTACAAGATAGATTTGATAACTGGAATATAAAAGTACCTAATACTAGAGAAGAAGCTTTATCAGAAATTATTGAAGCTGATGCTATTTTTGGCACCCTAGATCGAGAAATGTTGTCTCATGCAACAAATCTTAAATGGATTCAAGCACCAGCTGCTGCCCCTCCTGCTGGTTATTATTTCGAAGAATTAATTAAACATCCTGCAAAAGTGACTAACTTTCGAGGAATTTACAATGATCATATTTCTGTACATATTCTAGCTCTAATGTTATCACTAACAAAACATATAAATCTTTATATCACCCAACAAATTTCTAAAAAATGGGAACCTCTTGAAACTCCAAAGTATCATTCAACTTTCCTTCCAGAATCAACCGTACTAATAATAGGTGTAGGAGGAATAGGTAAAGAAACTGCTAAATTATGTAAATCAATTGGAATGAAAGTTATAGGTATAGATTCTATAGAAAAAGGAAATTTTGATTATATAGATATTCTTTCTACACCCGAAAAATTAGATTATTATCTCCCACTATCAGATTTTGTAGTACTTACTATCCCACACACACCTGAGACAGAAGGTTTATTTGATTTAGATAAATTCAAAATTATGAAAAAAACGAGTAATTTTATAAATATAGGTAGAGGTATGACTACTAAACTTGATGATTTAAATACTGCTCTAAGAAAGAATTATATAGCTGGTGCAGCACTAGATGTATATGAAATAGAACCATTACCAATTAATCATCCATTATGGGATGCTCCAAACATTATACTAACGCCTCATATAGCTGCATATGGAGATTTAAATATAGATGATAGGAGATTCGAAATAATTATTGAAAATTTTTATCGGTTCCAAAATAATAATGAATTACTGAACATAGTAAACAAATCTTTATGGTTCTAATAGATAATATAGGAGAGAAAAAATGAAAAAACATATGACTGTCACAGCATTCATAGTTAAAAAAAAATCTATCCTACTACATTGGCACGAAAAAGTTAAGGAATGGTTACCTCCAGGTGGACATATAGAAAAAAATGAAGACCCTATTGAAGCTTTAAACAGAGAGATCTTAGAAGAAACTGGTTTAGAAGTTACAATCATTCCTACAAATAAAATTTTAAAAATCAGTAACCTGAAACAAATCATAACACCTTTTACGATAATGATTGAAGATATTGATGATCCTAAAGATGGAAAGCATAAACATATAGATCTAATTTATTTTACAAAATTAACAAGTCATATAAATAAAATAAATGTAAATACAAAACAAAAATGGTTTTGGGTTACAAAAGAACAGTTACTAAAAAGATCTAAAATTTTTAACCTAGAAGGAAAAAAATCTATGCCTCCTGAAGACGTGATTAAGCTCGGAATAAAAGCTATAGATTTTATAACAAATGAAAAATAATTCTATCTAAATTTTCCTCTTGCATCAATTGGAATAATTGTTTCTAATTTCCCATTACGTACACCAAAATAAAAATCATGTAAATTAATAGTAGTATCACCATGTTGAGGTAGTAATCTAACTTTATCACCTATTTCTAAGTCTCCATCTGTAGAAATAATCGTATGCTCTTCAGAATGTTTAACTATTTCAGCATCATTTGGAGTAATGACATTAGCAAGTCCTCTATCAACACTAATAGACTTCAATCCACAATCAACTACTATTTGATTGTGTACGTTATTAGAAATTACTGACGTTAGTAAAAAAAGTGCTGAATCAAAATCATCCATTACATTCATATAATCACCATCCATAAAAATATAAGAACCGCATTGTAATTCTGTAACCTCTTTTACAGAACCAGAAAAAGAGTATGTTCCAGTACCTGCAGCCGAAACAATTTCACATTTCAAACCTCCAGCTTTAATAATTTCCACAGAATCTTGTAAAAATTTCATGCTCTCTCTAGCTTTTTTACTTCTTATTTCATAATCTTTCTCACCAACTATGTGACCTTCATAACCCATAATCCCTTTAAAAGTCAAACCTGGTAAAGTGTCAATTAATTTAGCAAACTCCAATGATTTAACAGGATCAATTCCGCATCTATTTTGTCCGACATTTATTTCTACTAAAACTCCTAATGTTAAACTATTGAGTGTCGAAGCCATGGATAATTCCCTTATATTTTTCTCGGAATCACAAGCTACAATAACATTTGACATTTTTGCTATGGAAATCAATCGCTCAATTTTTGAATGTCCTATAATTTGATTAGCTATAAGTATATTATCAACTCCAGATCTAGACATTATTTCTGCTTCTCCAATCTTTGCACAACAAATACCTATTGCTCCTAAAGTAATCTGTTTTTTCGCCCAATAAGTACTCTTATGAGTTTTAGAGTGTGGCCTTAAATTTATATTCATTTTATTTGCAGCATTTTGCATTATAGAAAGATTACTTTCTACAAGATCTAAATCAATAACTAATGCAGGAGTATCTAGATCATTTATTTTAGTACCTAATTCAGGTAAATATTCGAAACTCATAAATTTACTGAAAATTGAATTATAATCTGTAATATAATTTTGAAAAACAATTAAATAATGACATAAAAAAAATGTTAACATCAGTTAAGTATTAATTCATAAATATTTTATTATATTAATATAATTTTTTATTTTAAAAGGAACAATAATTTTATTATGAAAGCAAAAAAAAGAGCTGAAGGAAAATGGCGTAGTTGGGAAACAACAGAAGGAGTTATCAGAGCCCCGCATCGTTCTATGATGAGAGCAATGGGATTAACAGATAAAGATATTGAATCTCCATTTGTTGGAGTAGCCTCTACTCACAATGAGGTTACACCTTGTAACGCAGGAATAGCACCAATAGTTAATGAAGTTAAAAAGGGAATATTTGCAGCTAATGGTACTCCTTTTGAATTTGGGACTATAACTGTTTCGGATGCCATTTCAATGGGTACAGAAGGAATGAAAGGTTCTTTAGTATCTAGAGAAATAATTGCTGATTCTATAGAAACAGTATGCTTTGCAGAAAGATATGATGGACTTATTGCAGTAGCAGGATGTGATAAATCACTACCCGGAGCCATGATGGCAATAGCAAGATTAAATATTCCTTCAATTTTTATATATGGTGGTTCTATAATGCCGGGTAATTGGAGAGGTGAAGATATTCAAATACAAACAGTATTTGAGGCAATAGGCAAACATCAAATGAAAGAAATTGATGATGAAGAATTAAGAAATATAGAAATAAGAGCATGCCCGGGTCCAGGTTCATGTGGAGGAATGTTTACTGCAAATACTATGTCATCGATCGGAGAAGCATTAGGTTTATCTATCCCAGGATCAGCATCAGAGCCAAATGTTGATCAGAGAAAATTAGCATCTTCAAGAGAGGCTGGACATTACATATTAGATCTATTAAAGAAAAATATAAAACCAAGTGATATTCTCACTCGTAAGGCTTTTGAAAATGCAGTAACACTAGTCGTAGCTATGGGAGGATCTACGAATACTGCTCTCCATTTACCTGCTATTGCTTATGAATCAGGTATAGATTTATCTTTAAAAGATATTCACGATATTTCTATGAAAACACCTCTTTTAGCAGATATGAAACCTGGAGGTAAACATATCATGCTGGATCTCGATAAAATCGGTGGAGTTCCAGTCGTTATGAAAAGATTATTAAATGCAGGTTTATTACATGGAGATTGCATTACTGTCACCGGAAAAACAATTGAAGAAAATCTAAAAGATATTGAAGATCCAGGTGATAATAAAGTAGTATATCCTGTCAAAAAACCACTCTCAGAAACAGGAGGATTAGTAACTTTATTCGGAAATTTGGCTCCGGAAGGTTGTGTATTAAAAGTAGCAGGTCATCAGTTTGGTTCAAAATTCTCTGGCCCAGCAAAAGTTTTCGAACAAGAAGAAGGTGTAATGGAATCATTACAGAAAAGAGAAATCAACGAAGGTGATGTGATTATTATAAGATATGAAGGCCCTAAAGGAGGGCCTGGTATGAGAGAAATGTTATCGGTTACCGCAACCCTAGTAGGGCAAGGACTTGGAGAAAAGGTGTTCCTCATTACCGATGGAAGATTTTCAGGTGCAAGTCATGGATCTATGATAGGTCATGTTGGGCCTGAGGCTGCAGTAGGAGGTCCTATAGCTATAGTAGAAAATAATGATATTGTAGAAATTAATTTAGAAAAATTTGAATTAAATCTTATAGATTTCAATAATTGGAAAAGTACTAATAAATCGATTGAAGATGAAATAGAACACAGAAAAACATTTTGGGTACCTAAAGATCCATTATATAAATCTGGAACTCTAGGGAAATATATAAAATTGGTTCAACCAGCTTCTAAAGGAGCAGTTACAGGTTAGAGTAATTCTTAAATAGTACTATTCAGAATTACATAAATCATATGCTAAAGCAAGCATTGTTTTTGTACCGCTCACTAATGAAGAGATTCCAATGGATTCATCAGTGCCATGAACATTAGCTAAACCAGGATCATCATCAGGATGAGCTCCTGAAAATCCATAAGTAATAGTCCCATTTGCTCTGGTAAATCTAGAATCAGTGAATCCATTACTTGTTGAAGGAATTAACTTTATTTCATCTAGCCCAATAGATTTCGCATGTGCTCTACTTATAGAATCTTTTAACTGAGTATCAAAAGAAGAAGAATTAGGTACAGACATATAATCAATTTCATAATCTATTTCTTCAATTTTATGGAACAATTTATTTAATTCTTCTATTACATATTTTTCATCTTGAAATGGCAATGTCCGTATATCACAGATTAATTTTATTTTCTCTGGAACACTATTTGATTTAATTCCTCCATTTATTATAGTTGGAGTTATTGTCATTCTTGATAAAGCTTTTGAAAGATGACTAATCCTTGGAAGTTTTTTCTCAAGTATTTTAATTACTTGATTTATATTTTTTGATGATATTTTTTCTTCTATTCCAAAATTTTCCATATATTGGAAAAAAGGTAAAGAGGTATCTATTTTAGGTTGATAATTTTTTATTAATTCTAATGCTTGAGATAATATATAACTTGAGTTTACACCAAGCCAAGGTAATGAGGCATGGGCACTTTCACCTTTAATTGTAATCTCTACCTCTAACCTGCCTTTTTCTCCAGTCCCCAACAAATAATAAATTTTTTCCCCAATTTCTACAGGTATTCCTCCTCCTTCATTTACAGCATATTCAGATTTTAACAATTCTGGATATTTTTCCAATAACCAACCAAAACCCCATCTTCCACCATGCTCTTCATCAGCACCACTTATGAGTCTCAATCCTTTATCTAATTTTACATCTTCTCTATTCATCAATATTATTGACATTAATTGACTAGTAAGCAGCGATTTACAATCATTAGAACCTCTACCATATATTCTCCCTGAAGAAATTTCACCTCCGAAGGGATCATATTTCCATTTAGATTCATTTTCTACTGGAACCACATCTGTATGAGACATTAACAATAATTTACATTCACTAGATATTACATTTGGATAATCTACAATTAAGTTATCTCTACCAGGATCTCTATGTAATAATTTTGATTTTATACCTTCTTTCTTAAGTAAGTCTGATATAAAATCACATACTTCAGATTCGTTACCAGTAGGCATTACACCAGTGTTAACAGAAGGAATACGAACTAATTCTTGCTCAAGCTTTACTATTTCTTCTACAGAATCATCAACAATATTAAAAAGTTTTTGTAATTTATCCATAAATTTTCATTGAATTATTAAAATAAAAAAGTATTTTGTATATATCTTACTGAAAATTTATGGATATAAGAAAACTTTTACTGTAGAAATATTTTATATTTTATTGTTAGGATTTCTTCGTAAGAATAAAATTTATTGAGAAAATGACTCAAAACAAAAAAAATATCCTATTTATATCTATGATATTTACATTAATCTTTATTTCATGTTCTGGAGATAGTATTAATGATCAAGAAATTATTTATTCAGCTAATAAGAATAATAATACCGATATATATAAAATAGACTTAAAAGATTTTGAAGTAACAAGATTAACCAATAATAAAGGTATAGATACAAAACCTAGGTGGTCAAAAGATAAAGACAAAATCGCATTTTTATCAGAAAAAAATGGTATTTCGTCTTTGTATATTATGAATAAAGATGGAGAATCAAAAAAATCTCTGTTATCCGAATTAGGAGATGTGGAAAATTTTAAGTGGTGTCCAAAATCTAAGAAAATTGCTGCTCAAATCAACGATGATAACTACACATGGGTATCAGTGATAGATTTAGAAAATGATGAAATAAGTCATTTAACTAGAAAAAAAGAAAATGCTACTTTAGGTGGATGGTCACCTGATGGTGAATGGTTACTATTTAGCATTATTGAAAATAATAATCCTGGAATAAGAAAAAAGAATCCAGATGGAGTTGATGAAGTTTTAGTTACATCAGGTAAAGATACTAATGCAATATGGTCTCCAGATGGTAAATGGATAGCATTCAATAGAATGACGGAAGATGGATCTAACGATTTATATCTTCATGATATTAATAATGAAAGATCTCAAAATGTCGCACCAGATGACTTTAATGAAGAATTTATTTCTTGGTCAAGAGAAAGTAAATTATTATTTGTAAGTGACAAAGATGGTAACTCTGAAATATATACTTTTGACCCAAATAATAATAAAGAAAATCGTCTAACTAATAATAGAGTAGAAGATCATTCACCAGTTTGGAATGATAAAGGATCAAATATTTTATTTAGATCTATGAACGATGGGGATTTCGATTTATATTATATGGAAAATTCTGGAGAAAACCAAAAGAGAATAACAAATACTTCATACGAAATAATAGATGCAGATTGGTGATATATTAAATCCCGAGTTTTTTCAACCATCCAGTTTTTTCTGAATCTTTATCAATATCATTTCTTAGTTTAGGGGGTGATATTTTTTTGTAATCACCTCTTCCACTAGTAGATCCTCCTACTTTTCTTCTTGTAGGGGTAGTTCTAAGATTTGATTCATCAGTAGAAGACAAAGAATTTGATTTTTTTGGTTCTTTTTTTATATATTTTTTGTTTTCTATATTTTTATTAAGTGTACGTCTATTATTTGTAGAATTTTTTCTAGTTTTTGATTTATCTTCGCCATTCGGAGAAGCTGCTTCATCGGAAATTTCTGCTTTTGGAACAGTATTTGATATTTTTGGCATCCATAAACCAGTAAAATAGGATTTAGTTAATCTAATATGTACATCTGAAATTTTTGAAGATTCGTTAGAAATATTACTTTCAAAAGCAGCAACTTCAACATGTTTACCTACATCTTTAACTGCTTGTAATGCTGGATAAAAATCAGCATCTCCACTCACAACTATAGCTGTATCAAAATGATTTTTATAAGCATGCACTACTAAATCAGTAGCAAGCATAACATCTACACCTTTTTCTACAACTGCCTCACCTCTTTGTTTTGAAATCCCCAACTTTACTTCTAGATAAGGTGTATCAAACATAGAATCTAAAAATTTCTTTTGATCTCCATTTACATCTTCCTGTTTTATGTTGTAATAATAAGTACGTCGTAAATCTCTTCCATTAGCAAGTTTATTAGCTAATTTATCAAAATGAACATTATGTCTTGAACAATTTTGCCCAAGTACATGATATAAATTTGAACCATCAACAAAAACCATAACTCTTTCTGAATTTCTATCGGAAGATTTTACCATTGATTTCGAAGGCATATTAACTCCATGTATACTAACAACATCACAGATATTCTACAACTAAGATTATTTAAACGAAGCTAATAAATGTTGTTAAGTAAAAAATAGTATTTAAAATAAATATGCTCCGTAATTAACATACCTGACAATTAATTATAGTGGATTTTAAAAAAATATTTATATATATTTTTTATACGTATTTAAAATAGATTTTGATTCGAACAATATATATTAACAATACAAAATTCGCCTTATAAAAAATTACAACTCTTAGGAAACATAAACTTTTTAATGATTACAGTAGACACTCATCAACATTTTTGGGAAATAAATAGGTTCGATTATGACTGGATGCCAAAAAATTCACCTCTAAAAGAAGATATGATTCCGAACACACTAAAAAAACTTACAGAAACCTCAAATGTAAATTATACAGTAACTGTTCAGGCACACCAATCAATAGAAGAAACAAAATGGTTATTAGAACTCGCTAATAAAAACGAATTTATTTCTGGTATTGTTGGATGGGTAGATCTAACAGACCCTAAAATAGGAAAAGTACTAGATTATTTACAAAAAGATCCATACTTTAAGGGCGTTAGACATCTTTGGCATGATGAAAAAGATGAAAAATGGATATTAAATTCTGGTGTTATAAATGGACTAAAAGAACTATCTAAAAGAAATTTAACTTTTGATTTTTTAGCTAGACCAAATCATATCAAATATATACCTCAAGTTTTTGACCTAGTTCCTAATCTAAAAGGTGTAATAGATCATATAGCAAAACCTGAAATAGCTAATAAAAAAATAGAACCATGGTTATCTGATCTTAGAAAAGTAGCTAATATAGAATCAATTTTTATAAAATTATCTGGAATGGTAACTGAAGCCGATCTAACAAAATGGACAATAGATGATCTTAGACCTTATGCTCATCACGTTTTGTCAATGTTTGGATATGACAGAATAATGATCGGTAGTGATTGGCCTGTATGTACGTTAGCAGCAGATTATGAAAAAGTTATTGAAACTGCTAGAAATTTAATTGGAAATTTAGATCAAAACTCTAAAAAGAAAATTCTTGGTGAAACAGCAAAAAAATTCTACGATTTAAAAATATAAAAATTACCTTTTAGGTTCTCCTGAACTCCATTTCCAATTATCAGGAGGCCAAATATTTTTACCCACTCTCCCACCTCCATCACGTGATGTATCATACCAATCCTTTACGGTTTCAGCCCATTCTTTTATATGTGGAGTACCTTTATGATAATCAAAAGCGGCAGGATTTACATAAACCTCATATAAATATAACTCAGTTGGGTCTTCAATATTTTGATATACATCAAATCTTAAACATCCTGGTTCTTCATTTGTTGAACCGACACCATCCAAGCTTACAGAATCGATAAATGCATCTACTTTATCTGCCTTAACATATTTAGGGACATGTATTACATGTAAACTTGAAGCGAAGTATGTGTCATCTACAGCATCATCTTTATAAGAATCCCAACTAGCATCACCTAAAGGAAAAACTGGTTTGCAAAATGAAACTTCTGGGTCTCCATCAAACATATCTTTAGTAGCATCTCTCCATTTTTCAAAATGCGGATAAGTGGTATGAGCTTCAAAATCTAATTTACTATTATATATTTCACAAAAGGCAAAATTAGTAGGATCAGAATTGTCTTGTATAATATCAAATCTACGGCAGCCTGGTTCATTCATCACAGAACCTTTAGCATCACCTATAGATGACTCGATAAATTCTTGAATTTTATCTTCTTTTACTTTTAACCTAACCATTAAAATATACATAATTAAAATCTTTCTCTATAAAACTACTAAGTAATTATAAAAATGTTATCTGAAGTATATCCTTTATTTAACTAGATTCCTTATTAGAATTTAAATATTTACTGATTTTATTATTTTTTTGCAAAAAAAAGTATATTCCTAATAGTACTAAAAAGATTGTCGCCCAAGGTAATACTGCAGACAAAAATTGGTTCCTGATAAATGTTACACCATTTGAAATTGATAATGATAATTCAGAATTTATTATCTCTACGGTTTTAGGTTCGGTTATAAATGGAATCTCGGTTAATTTAATTATTTGAAAAATAATTTTATCAGGAGAAACAAAACCCCAAACCAATGTAAATAAAATTAAATAAAACAATATCCAAAACCCAATTATTGATAATGCCCATTTAATTTTTTTTCTTAATCCATTAACTGCAAGGAAAGAAATTAATAAAATTATTGGGATAAAAATCCATTGCAAATATGATAATGGAGATATTCTTTTTGTAATAGTTTTAACCGGTTCTAACATTTCCAAGTTATCTGAATCAAACTTAACCGGAATATCCTTTCTAACTAAGTCTATATTTTCTTTGAAGTTTTGATTATTTGAATCTAATAAAATCTTATAAAAATCTTGCTCAGAAAAAACTATTCCTTTTTTCATAATCCCCTTAATATCCTTAACTGATTTATCTATATCAGAATTCTTACCTCCAGAAATTTGAGATAGTGAAAATTTGAATGAGGTAGGTAAACTCTTCATCACAAAAGAAGTTACCTGAGTTTTAATAACTTCATGTAATGCAGAAGATATATTTTCGCGTAAATTTTCATCTTCAGGCAAACATTTAGGGAGATCAGGAGATTTTAGATTAATTGTAAATAAAGCTGCCAATCCACTACATTGTGGGAGATTTTCAACTCTTTGATCTAATCTATCAGATGTAACTATAATGAAATTTTCTATTGCTGCATCTCTTAAAGTTGTAATATCCACATCATATAGAAATTTTTCTTCATCACTATTTAAATGATCTATAAATGCATCAATAAATTTTCCTGATTCTTCTTTCATCCACTTATCAGATGCTTTACCTTTAATAGTCTTAATAATTTCTTCTCTAGAAAGACTAATTCCGTAATTAAAATTATTAGTAGATTTAATCATAGTTTTAGACATAGGTTCAATTATTTTTGTAAAAACAACAGTTCTAGCAGATTCATCCTTTTGTAGTTTGTCCTTAAACACTTCACCGATTAAATTTACCCGATCAGATACAGGAATATTAATATTGAAATCATCAGATTCTCCAGAAAAATAAAATGTTATTTCATTAACTCCATTAATCAGATTTTGTTCGAGCCAATCATTTGGCATTACAGTCTGGAAATAATTACTAAATTCTTCATCGGTAAAATTTATTCCAATCGAATTTGAAATTGTGGGTGAAAACTTATTATAAGAAATAGGAATAATAACATCTTGAGATAAACTTTGAACTAAATTGAGTTCATAAACTGCCTTCTCAAAAGAATCCCCTATTGAAGAAATCCTTTGACCAAACTTAAAATCTATTTCAAATTCATCAATATCGCCATTAATATATAAAGATAATTGTGTTACTAAATTTTCAGAAATTTCTGAAATATACTCTTCAGGCAAAAGATTTATAAATATATCATTTATAACCATAGACGAAGATTCATCTGGAATGAATTTCAAATAGATTGGTTGATCATTAATTTTTGCAACTTCAATTTCTTTCTTTACAATTTCATTAGATATTTCAGGCAAAATTACTTGATAAAAATTTTCTATGATTAATGTTTCATTTATAAATTGATTAAGAGTTTTTGAATTTTGAAAGAATGAAGTAGATTGTGAAATTATTAGACTAATAATAAAAAAAGGAGTAAAAATAAATATTAATAAAATAGCTATTATTTTTCTTATGGTTAACATCTAACCTCTACCTAAATAATCTTGAGATAATGGTAATATTATCGCCTCCAACATATTAGAACTTTTCGGCAGAGATGCCATTAATAAAGCTGTCTCACCAATTTCTTCAGGATTTATTAGTGGTTCAGGTCCTTCATCACGTCCAGTTGAAGATCTACCATCGGATCTTCTTTCTACAGCAACATTTCCAGGATGTATAGAACTTACTGCTATTCCAAAATCTCTTCCTTCTAAAGCAGATGCTTGAGTTAAACCCCAAACAGCATGCTTACTTGTAGTATAAGGGACAGAATTATGCCTAGCTCTCTGTGCAGCTATAGATCCTATATTTATAATTTTACCTCCACCTTGATTTTTCATTATAGGAAAAGCTTGCCTTGTACATAAAAACATTCCAGTTACATTTACACTCATTACCCGATTCCATTGATCGAAAGTAATATCTTCCAAAACTCCTCCATCAAATGCTCCCGAATTATTAACAAGAATATCTAATCTTCCATATTTTTCTATAACTGAAGAAAATAAATTTTCTACTTCAGTTTCTTTAGTAACATCTGTTTTAATTGATAATATATCTGACTTGTTAGTATAAAGTTCTTTAACTACATTTTCTAATCTAGAAAGATCTCTAGCTGCAATTACTACATTGCACCCTTCTGATAAAAATTTTTCGGTGATAGCTTTACCAATTCCAGTAGCACCACCAGTTACTATAGCAACCTTACCTTTTAATTTATTCATTTAGATACCTCATTATTTTTTATTAGGTTTTGTCATAATTGCTGAAATTAAACCAATGAATGTAATAATTATCACAAAAAAATACGCTATTTCCCATCCTAATATAAATGCATCAGTTGTTTTTGGTATTTTCCCGACTTCAGATAATTCAACATCAAATCCTTTATAAATCATTACAAATGAAATAATTGAGGTAGCTAAAGCCTGTCCAATTACATTTCCAGTATTTCTAGTAAGATTAACAAATGCTCCTACAGATCCATATTTTTCCTTGGTCACAGAATTCATTGTAGCTAACTGATTTGGAGTAGCCCAAACTCCCATCGAAAAACCGTTGAATAATAATATTATTACAATCAATAATAAAGAAGTTTGAAGATTAAAATTAGCAATAAAAACACCCGTTATAATCGCTAATATGAAGCCAATAATAGTAAACCTCCTGTGCCCATAAATATCTGCCAATCTACCACCCATTTGCGCTCCTATGCCCATTCCTATGGCTGAACCTAACAATAATATTCCAACCATAGCTGGTTGTAAATTTCTAATATTTATCAAATAAACTGGCATCAATATAAAAAGTGATGAACGACCTATAAATCCTATAATTCTTGTGATTGAGGCATATCGAAAAACAGGATCAAAAAAAAGATTCAGATCAATAATTGGTGATTCGGATTTTTTTTGATTAATAATAAAAAGTGTTAAGAAAAACAAAAAGATAGAAAAACTTATCAAAGTAACTAAGTAAAATAATAACCCTTCAAAAGGATTATTCATTGATAAAACTAAAGAAAGCATAGCAATACCAGAAAAAATTGCTCCAATTAAATCGAATTTCTCATCTTTTAATTGATTTGAGCCTATTTTTGAATCATCTAGAATCAATAAACTCCAAATACAAGATATTGTAGCCATTATGAATATACATATAAACACAGCCTGCCATTCATAAAATTGTAAAATTAACCCTCCAGCAACAGGACCTAATGCTCCACCTAAAGCTACAGCCGTAGATTGAGATCCTAAACCTTTCCCTCTCTCATTTTTTTTAAAAACTGAAACCACTATAGCTGTTCCTACCGATTGTGCCATAGCTCCACCTAATCCCATTACTACCCTAGAAAAAATTAAAAATATTATATTATTTGCTAGTATACACATCAAAGAACCAACTAAAAAAAATAATAATCCTGATGTTAAAATTAATTTCCTTCCAAGCAAATCAGAAAGTCTCCCAAATGGTAATAATACAGCAGTTACAGTGAGAGAATTTGCAATTACCACCCATGAAACAACTTGCAATGAACTACCAAAAAATCCAGAAATCGATGGTAATGCAACGGCAATCATACTCATGCTCATTACCATAGTAACTAATGACATACCGACTGCAGAAAAAGCCTTCCATTTATAGTCAATATTTAACATATAATTATAATTTTGATCTAACTTTATAAGCGGTAATAAATCCTATAAGAATAACTAAACCTAGAATAATAAAAGCAATCTTCCAACCAAAAAGAAAACTATCTACTAAAGAATCATTACCAGAATTAGCACTAATTTCACTTAATCCCACCTCATTGCCATTCATTAACATTATTCCTGTAATAATTGCTGTTGAAACTGCTTGTCCAATAGCTGTAGCAACATTTCTAACTTGATTTAAAAAAGCACTAAAAGTAGCATAATTATCCCTTGAAACATCACTAAGAGTAGCTCTCATATTGGGAGCCATAAATAAACCCATACCTAAACCATTAACAAATAAAACGAGCATTAATATATTGGTTTTTGTTTGGGCAGTGATAAATGCTAAAAATATTCCAGTAATAAAGATTAGTGATAATCCAAATAAAATAAACCTTTTTGTCCCGTATTTATCTGAGTATCTACCTGAAAAAAGAGATGAAACTACTACTCCGGCTGCAGTACTAAACAAAATTAACCCAGCATTAATAGGACTAAGTCCGAGAAAACTTTGAACAAAAATTGGTATCAAAAAAAATACAGCTGAATTCCCAATAAATCCACAAAGTCTTACCAAAGAAGAAAGAGAAAATGTTGAATTAGAAAAAATTCTTAAATCTATCATAGGATTTTTATACTTTAATTCCCACCTAATAAATAAATATAAAAAAATAATAGAAAATAAAAACAATGAAAATAATATAAATGATATCCAAGGAATTTTGAAAGGATTAGAAATAGTAACTATTAATAGTGTAAAAAATACAGCAGACAAAATAGCTCCTATCCAATCATAGTCAGATATAGAATATGATTTAGTCGAATCAATATTTCGTTTATCTAAAACTATATAAGATAAAATCAAACATCCAAAAGATAAAATCCCCATTATTACAAACATTCCACGCCACTCAAAAACAGGAATAAGTACTCCAGATAGTAATGGCCCGATACTACTTCCTAAACCGACAGTAGTAGTTATTATTCCTAATGCCTTACCTTTTTGTTGATCAGGGAAACTAGAAATTATTATCGCAAATGCTACAGCAGAACATATAGCATTTCCAATAGACATTAAAAATCTTCCAAAAAGTATGCTAGATAAACCTGGTGAAATAATAATAATAATAGAACCAATAATAAAAATTACTAATCCTATAATATGAAGTTTTTTTCTCCCATATACATCAGCTACTCTTCCCAAAGGAAGCATAAATGCACACATTGTCAAAGAAGAAATTATCACAACCCAAGCAACTGATCTTAATGTAATTGAAAGATCAGAAGCGATACTTGGAAGGGACATAGTAGTAACTACCATATCAAAAACAAATATAAACAAAGCTATCGCTGCAACTATAACAATTTTCCAGCGACTAAAAGATGAAGAATATAGTCCTATATTTGTGGTCAATAATAATTATTTGGATAGTAATATATACGTAATTGTATACTCAAAAAAAATCATATGGATAAATTAATGTCTAATAAAAATGAAATAAATATTTTAATTGCTAATGACCCTTTACCTTTAAGTTTTGTAATGTCAAAAAAGTGGCCAAGTGATACAAAAGTGAATTTCATAAAAACAGAGTATACTAATTACAAACCAGAACCTATAAAACTAAAAAATATTGATATTTTGATTGGTACTGATTTTACTTTGGAAATGTCTAAATATGCCAACAGACTTAAAGCTATATTCATCCCTGCAGCTGGTTATGAGAGAATAAATCCAGATGCTTTACCAGATGGAACGATTGTAGCAAATGCATATCATCATGAAGCTCCGATTTCAGAATGGGTAATGATGGTAGCTAGTGCACTTGATCATAGTTTAATTAAAAGTCATCTTACGTTTGCTAATGGTTCATGGAGTCAATGGCCTGCAAGACTTGGAGCTTACAGTGAACTATATAATAAAACTTTTGGAATAATAGGACTTGGTAATATTGGGATGAGAGTTGCTAAACTCGCCTTAGCATATGACATGAGAGTAATAGGAACAGGGAGAACTAAAAGAAATTCTATAAAAAATCAATCAGAAATTGAATATCATTACGGTAAAAAGGGAATAGATGAAGTTATGACAAGATCAGATTTTGTTCTAATTTCTACACCACTTAATAAAATGACTCAGGATTTAATTAATAAACGGGAACTAAAATTGATGAAAAAAACAGCATATATAATTAATGTAGCAAGAGGTCAAATTATCAATGAAGAATCTCTATATTATGCCCTAAAGAATCGTACTATTGCAGGTGCTGCAATAGATACGTGGTACATATATCCTGAAGGTAAAAAAGATGAACCTAGGCCTTCAAGATTCCCTTTCTGGGAACTAGATAATTTAATTATGACACCACATCATTCAGGAGCTACTATTGGAACAATGAAGAGAAGGTATACTACAGTTGCTGAAAATATTGATAGATTTGTTACAAAAAAACCTATCCTGAATGTTATAGAAAATATATCGAAGAATTAACTAATTCTTTTTTCAATAATCTTATATAAAAGGATTCCAGTCGAAACTGAGACATTTAAAGAAGAAATCTTCCCTTTCATAGGTAAAGAAACTAAATAATCACAATTTTTCTTTACCATTTTTGATAATCCTTCATTTTCTGAACCTGCAACAATTAAGGTAGGAAATGAATAATCTACATCTTTATAATTAGAATTACCATCGGAATCTAAGCCTATAACAATAAATCCTCGTTCTTTTAAGTTTAGAATTACAGAATTTAAATTTGTGACTCTAGATACTAAAATATGTTCTAGAGCTCCAGAAGAGGCCTTCATAGAACCAGGGGAAATACTTGCAGACCTTCTCAATGGTATTATTAAACCATGTGCCCCAGATGCATCGACATTCCTAGCAACTGCACCAAAATTTTGAGGATCCTGTACATTATCCAACATTACTATAAGAGGTAATTCAGATTTACTCGAAGCAAGATCTAAAATTTCATCTACATCTGAATATATTGGATCAGGAACTACAGCAACAACACCTTGATGTTTTTTTGTATGAGCCTGTTTTTCTAAATTTCTCTTGCTCAATAATTCAATTTGTATATTTCTATTCTCTGCTAATTTCTTAATTTCTATTAATTGAGAACCTAACTCAATAGATTCATCAATTAATAATTTCTTGATTTCTCGGTCTGATCTAATAGTCTCAAGTACTGATCTTCTACCTTCGACAGTAGCAATATGTAACTTTTTTGCCTTACTATATCGAGACATGAATATATCCTACTAATCTAGCCGTTAAATACAACATCATCATAATCATAACGACTTTTTATAAGGTTAGAAAATTCAAATACATCTAAGGCTTTTTCGTATAATTCCGGCTCTATTTTTATATCTTTATCCCATGTACCAAGTTTTTGATAGAATTCTATAGCTTTAGAGATAGATTCTATAGAAATGTTAGGGAAATAATCTCTTTCTATTTCAGCTACCTCAAATGGTTCTGCTGTATTTACCCATTCACGTGCCTTCGCATAAGCTTCAATAAATTTATAATATATATCTGATCTAACCCAATCCCAACTACAAATCAGACTACTGAATGCTACTGGACCAATAACTTGACCTACAGATCCTAAAATTTTACCTTTATTTTCATACTCGAGTTGTTGGGGATAAGCTCCCTGCTCATGAAAAAAATCTGCAATCCCATCATCCCATTGTTTCATCATTTCCTCCCCTCCATTTGAAAAAATCTTATCAACTCTATCTAAATCAATTCCTTTTTTTGATAAAGCATATCTAAGCATTGCTTCAGGTTGTCCACCATGCACGAACAAAAATTTTCCTTTGGTTATTTCATTCCAACTAAAAAAATCTAACTCTTTTCTACCTAAAATAAAAAAACCATCATAAGAATTTATTTGAGCAAAATGTGTTACCGGAGGTTTTTGGATATTCTCCAAATAAGACCAACTACCCGATACTGCTGCTTGACCTATATCCATATTCCCATTACCTACTTCTTCAATAGTATTACCTTTGTCTGCGATATGATAACTAGCTGAAATTCCATATTGATCAAGGAAATTCCCACTTATAGTAGCAATTAATGGACTATAAAAAGCAGAATGACGAGAAACCATGATTTTTAGATGTGTCATAATTACCCCCAATAAATTCTAAAATATTTAACAATAAAATTATAATCTCAACAAATACTTAACAAACTAAATAATTGTATTAATATAAAAACAAATAGTATTATCATAATAATCTATAGGAAGGAAAAAATATGTCAAAAAAAACAGCTTTGGTTACTGGTGGAGCTGGTTTTGTAGGTAGTCATATTGCTGATTACTTGAAAAACGAAGGATGGAACGTAGTAGTTGCTGACAACCTATCAACAGGTAAAGAATCAAATATTTCAGACGATATTGATTTAGAACTTATAGATCTAACAACTGGGGATATCAACAAATTAACTAAACTAATTAAACCTAATTCAATTTTCCATACTGCAGCACAAGTAAGTGTTTCTAAATCTACAAAATTAGCTTCTTTTGATGCAGAACAGAACATAGTAGTTACAATTAAAATATTAGAAGCATTATCCACCGTAGGAAAAGGAAATGAATCCTTTTTATTTATTTCTACAGGTGGAGCGATCTATGGCAATACAAAAACCATCCCTGCTAATGAATCCTTAATTCCAAAACCTGAATCTCCATATGCAATCTCAAAATTTTCTTCAGAAAATTATATTAAATACTTTAGAAAAAATCATAAAATAAAAACATCCATTGTCAGGCCAGCTAATATATATGGGCCTCGCCAAGATCCTAATGGTGAGGCAGGAGTAATAGCAATATTTATAAATTCTATGTTAAATAATAAAAATATAAATATTTTTGGAGATGGTGAAAATATAAGAGATTACATATATATTACTGATCTAGTAAAAGGTTGTATTTTAGCATCTGAATTATATTTACCATATCCTATTAATTTAGGAACAGAAAAAGGCACATCAGTTTTAGAAATATTTAATACGTTATCAAAATACTGTAAATACAAATTGAATCCTGTTTTTTTGGATAAGAGACCGGGAGATATAGATAAAATTATATTAGATATTAATAAAGCTAAGAACCTCTTAAAATGGTCTCCAGATATTATATTAGAGGATGGATTAAAGAGAACTATTGATTGGTTTGTAAAAAATAATTAACTGGTCATTTTATCCTTTATTAGATCTTCTAATCCAGCCCATCCTAATAAAGCACATTTAATTCTTACGGGAAATTTTTTCACACCTTCTAAAGCTTCAATATCTCCTAAGGAATCTCTATCTTCTTCAGAAATATCTTCATCTTTCATCATTTTTCTTACATTAGTTATTAAAATTAAAATCTGATCTTTATTTAAATTTTGAATACTTTCAGCCAATAAAGAACCTGAGCTCTGGCTTATAGCACATCCATTTCCAGAAATTGATAAATCGTCAACAATACCCTCATTTATTTTCAATTGTATAAATAACTCATCACCACAAAAAGGATTATTTACATTGATTTCAAAATCAGAATTTTCAATTTTTTCTGATTTTCTAGGATTCCTATAATGATCTAAAATTATGCTTTCATACATCTCATTCAAATCATCTAACCCTGATAATCCTCCCATATTCATGAAAAGTATTCCTCTACTTCATTAAGAGCATCAAAAAAACTATCTATTTCTTCAATAGAATTATAAATATAAAAACTTATTCGTGCTGCTGCGGAGGTATCATAGCTTCTTATTAGTGGCATAGCACAATGATGTCCAGTTCTAATAGCAATGCCTTTTTGATCTAAAAAAGTTCCAATATCATGTGGATGTATCTTATCATGTATGAAAGAAATAACTCCACCTCGTAAATGTGAGAAATTATCACCTAAAACAGTAAATTTATCATAACTAGAAAATTTATTTAAGGCATATTTCGATAGTTCTAATTCATGGTTCCAAATATTTTCCATGCCTATATTACTTAAATAATCTGCTGCAACTCCAGTAGCAATAGCATCCGCGATATTAGGTGTACCAGCTTCAAATTTATATGGTAATTGGTTCCATTTAGCATCATCATAAGAAACTTCAATAATCATATCTCCACCAAAAAGAAATGGTTGCATATCTAACAATAATTCTTTTTTACCATATAACACTCCAATTCCAGTTGGGCCCATCATTTTGTGTGCAGAAAAAGTTAAAAAGTCTATATCTAAATCTGATACATCGACAGGCATATGAGGTACTGATTGAGCACCATCAACAATAATTTTAGTGTTTGTTCCACTAATGAGTTCAGTAATTTGCTCAATTGGAATGACATATCCTAATACATTAGACATATGTGTAATAGAAATTAAACTGGTATTAACATCAAAAATATTCTTTAATTCATTAATATTAAAACCATCAGTAATATCTAAAAAACGTAATTCACAACCTGTCTTTTTAGAAACCTGTTGCCAAGTTACCAAATTAGAATGATGTTCAGCATTTGTAATGATTATATTGTTATCTTCAGATATATTATTTATAGCCCACGAAGTTGCAATTAAATTCAAAGATTCTGTTGTATTTCTCGTCCAAATAATACAATCAGTTGGTGCATTAATTAATTTTGCTACTTTGTTTCTTCCCTCTTCATATGCATCTGTAGCCTTCATGGAAAGGGTATGTACACCCCGATGAACGTTAGAATTATAATTTGTATAATAATCTGATATTGAATCAATTACCTTTTTAGGTTTTTGTGAAGTAGCTGCGTTGTCAAAATAAATTAAATTTTGACCATTTACTTTGCTATCCAATATAGGAAAATCTTTTCGGATATTATCGAAATTTATCATCCTAAAATGTCCCAATTGTATCTGATTGGTCTCTTAATACTGGAATAAGATCATCAATAAAATTGGAAATGTAATTTCTTAAATCCTTTGGTTTAAATCTATTAATCATTTCTTCTGCAAATCCCTTAATCAAAATACCTTTGGCTGTTTCTAAATCTAAACCTCTACTCTGAAGATAGAAAAGGGTATCCATATCTATATTTCCTGCAGTAGCTCCATGAGCACAAGTGACATCATCGGCATATATCTCTAATGAAGGCTTGGTGTAAACTTCTGAATTTCTTGAGAGTAATAAATTTAAATCTTTCTGATCAGCATCAGATTGTTGTGCATCTTTATCAACCAAAATTTTTCCACTAAATACTGCTTTAGAATTTCCAGAAAGAATTCCTTTATAATACTGTTTGGAAGTGCAATTAGGCTTTGAATGTGTAGTACTTATTTCACTGTCTTGCTGTTGATCACCATTACTAATATAAAGTCCGTATAAGCCGCACTCTGCTTCTGGGGCATCCAAAAGTACATGAATATCATTTCTACCTATTTTTGCTCCAGTTGAAAAAGAAGTTGAGAAAAAATTTGAATTACTTTTTTGTAAAATTCTAGTGCTAGCTATATTAAATGAATATGGATTTTCAATCTGTACTCTGAAATGTTCAATTCTTGAGTTTTTTGATTGAACAATTTCCAACACTGGAAGTGTTAGATTGACACTATTAGATAAATTAATATAATTTTCAATTAATTTTAATTCGGAATTTTCTCCACATTTCAAAAAAACCCTTGGAAACGTAATAAGATTTTTAGAAAAATTAGAGTTAACAAAAGTTATATTTAAATCTTTTTGTACAATAACATTATCTGGAATTTCAATTAGTATACCTTCAGAAAAAAATGCCGTATTCAATGCAGTAAATGGGCTAGAATCAGGCTTAGCTAAGGTTGCAAATTCATCTGGTAAGTTAATTGAATCTATCTTAGAAATTATTATCTCCTTGTTAGAAATGAAATTTTGGTTTGAAATCTTACCGTCAATAAAAATTATATTCTGCCAATCTGAAGAGATTGGTATCAATTTATTAATTTCTTTAATATCAGAATTCGATTGATTTAAATTGAAATTAATTTCAGATATCGGATTTAAATTTGTATATTTCCATTCTTCATTACCTCTTCGATGAAGAGGTAAACCTGTAGATAAAAAATAATCCCAAGCAATATTCTTTATTTCTTGAATTTTTTGATCAGTATAAGATTTTTTTTCAATTTTATTATAGAGCTGGTCAAATTGTTGCACAGATTTTGGAAAAAAATTGTCCGCCATAAAATATATCCTACGTAATATACGATTTATATCCAGAATTTTCAATTTCTAAAGCTAATTCTGACCTACCAGATTTTACAATTTCTCCACCAATAAGCACATGTACAAAATCCGGTTTAACGTAATTTAATAATCTCTGATAATGTGTAACAATCAGAAAAGATCTTTCCTCAGATCTCATTGAATTTATTCCTTCAGATACTACTTTTAATGCATCAATGTCTAACCCCGAATCAGTCTCATCCATAATAGCTAGTTTAGGTTTTAAAATTTTAAGCTGCAATATCTCATTACGTTTCTTTTCACCACCAGAAAAACCTTCATTTAAAGATCTTTTAATAAGATCAGATTTAATCCCTACCTCTTCTACATTTTTTTCGAAGATTTTATTAAATTCTCTTACGGAAATCTTTTCCTGATCCAAAGCTTCATATTTGGAATCTAGCGAAGCTTTAAGGAACTGCCAAGGTCTTACCCCAGGAACTTCAACAGGATATTGAAATGCTAAAAACATCCCCAAATGAGATCTTTTATCTGTAGGTAATTCATTAATTAATTTATTGTCAAATTTTATTTCACCTTCAGTTATCTCGTAATCTGGTCTTCCCATTAGTAAATTTGCTAACGTACTTTTACCGCTACCATTTGGTCCCATAATGACATGAACTTCCCCTGGAGAAATTGATAAATTTACACCATTAAGAATTTTTATATTACTATCATCTGAAACAGAAGAATGAAGGTTTTTAATTTCTAACATTTTAATTTAGCCAACAGCACCTTCTAAAGACACTTTCAATAATTGAGATGCTTCTACAGCAAATTCAAAAGGAAGTTCTTTAATTACATCTCTACTCCAACCAGTAATTATCATATGATGAGCTTCTTCTTCAGAAAGACCCCTAGACATTAAATAAAATAATTGGTCATCAGAAACTTTAGATGTAGATGCTTCATGCTCTAATTTTGCTGTAGGATTTTTAACTTCAATGTATGGTACAGTATGTGCTCCACATTTATCACCTATCAATAAGGAATCACATTGGGTATGATTAGTAGCATTTTCAGCCTTTGGTAAAATTTGTACGCTACCTCTATAGGTATTATTACCTTTACCTGCAGAAATCCCTTTAGAAACTATAGTAGATTTAGTATTTTTACCTATATGAATCATTTTTGTTCCAGTATCAGCTTGTTGATAATTATTTGCCAATGCCACAGAAAAAAATTCTCCTACAGAATTATCACCTTTAAGTATTACGCTTGGATATTTCCAGGTAATTGCAGAACCAGTTTCAACTTGAGTCCAAGAAATCTTTGCTGATTTTTCTGCTCTACCGCGTTTAGTGACAAAATTATATACTCCTCCCTCTCCATCTTTAGTTCCTGGAAACCAATTTTGAATAGTAGAATATTTTATTTCAGAATCTTCTAATGCCACAAGTTCAACCACAGCTGCATGTAATTGGCTACTTTTTCTCATAGGAGCTGTACATCCTTCAAGATAAGAAACATAAGAATCTTTATCTGCGACTATCAGTGTTCTTTCAAATTGACCACTTCCTTCTGTATTTATTCTGAAATAAGTCATTAGTTCCATCGGACATTTAACACCAGGAGGAATATAAGCAAAAGATCCATCACTAAATACAGCTGAATTTAATGCAGAATAGAAATTATCAGTATATGGCACCACAGATCCTAAATATTTTTTTATTAAATCTGGATGATTTTTTACTGCTTCTGTAAAAGAACAGAAAATTATACCCAGTTCGGCTAATTTATCGGCAAAAGTGGTAGCAACAGATACAGAATCAAAAACCGCATCAACAGCTACTCCAGCTAATTTCTCTCTTTCATGAAGTGGGATACCTAGTTTATCGAAAGCCTCCAACATTTCTGGATCTACATCATCTAAAGACTCTGGAGATTTTTCTGATGAAACTGGAGCTGCATAATAATAAATATCTTGAAAATCAATTCCAGGATAATTTATCATAGACCATTTTGGTTCTTCTTTTTTACTTTCTAAATCGGTCCAATAATTGTATGCTTTAAGACGCCAATCAAGTAACCACTTAGGCTCATTTTTTTTTGATGAAATTAATCTAACTATATCTTCATTAAGTCCTTTCGGAGCTAGCTCTGTATCTACATTAGTTGAGAATCCCCATTTATAGTCTTTATTTGACAAATCAGTAGTTCTAGAAATAGTATTTTTTTGATTCATAATGAGTAATATATAAATAGATTTATTAGTATTTTAATTTTATACCAAAAAATGTAAATTATTAATAAATAAAATTGAAAATCAATATAAATTCTATAATAATTTTATTTATTTTTTTAAGGTTTAAATATACTAGTATTATATATTTATTTTTTACATTGGAGAAAAATTTGGAATACGAAGCTGTAATAGGCCTTGAAACACATGTTCAATTAGATACTGAAACAAAAATGTTCAGCTCTTGTAGTAATAATTATCAATCTGCAGAACCAAATACAGTTGTCGATCCAGTTACTTTAGCTTTGCCAGGTACATTACCTGTAGTAAATAAAAAAGCAATTGAGGATGCAATTGCAATAGGACTATCTTTAAATTGTTCAATAAGAGAAATAACAAAATTTGATAGAAAACAGTATACTTATCCTGACCTTATGAAGGGTTATCAAATTTCTCAGTTTGATCAACCTATATGCTATAACGGATATATTGATTTACCAAACAATCAAATTACCCGAGTTAGAATCAATAGAGTTCATATGGAAGAAGATGTTGCAAAATTAATTCATGAATATGGAGTGGATGGAGAACCTACTCATACTTTAATTGACGTAAATAGATCTGGAGTCCCATTAATGGAAATTGTAACTGAACCTGATATGAATACTTCAGAAGAAGTTGAACTATATATTTCATCATTACAAAAAATAATTAGATACCTTGAAGTAGGAACCGCAAATATGGAAGAAGCATCATTTAGATGTGATGCTAATATTAGTGTAAGAAAAAAAGGGGAAAAAAAATTAACGACCAAGGTCGAAATTAAAAATATGAACAGAATTAAAGCTGTAACTAGAGCAATTGAATTCGAAATATCTAGACAAATAAAAGAGATAGAATCTGGAGGTAAAATTGTACAAGAAACTAGAGGATGGAATGATCATAAAGGAATAACTGTTTCGCAAAGAAGCAAAGAAGAAGCTAATGATTATAGATATTTTCCTGAACCCGATATACCTCCATTAAAAATTTATAATTCAACAATAGAAAAAGTTAAGTCAAAATTACCTGAGTTACCGTTACAAAAAAAATCAAGATTCATAAAAGAGTATAAACTCTCAGATTATGATACTGAACTTCTTACTTCTTCAAAAAATGTTGCTGAATACTTCGAAAAAACAATTACTAATATAAATATAGAAAATGAAGATTATAAGCAACGATATGCTAAAGAAACAGCAAATTGGGTAAATGGTGAAATTTTTAGATATTTAAAAGAAAATAAAGTATCAGATATCCAATCTTTTCCAATATCCCCTCAAAATTTATCTATCCTAATAGAAAAAATAATAACAAAAAAAATAAATAATAACTCTGCAAAAAAAATTTTTGAAATAATGTTAAAAAATAACGAGAATCCAGAAAAAATAATTGATAAATTAAATTTAGTAATAGTCAAAGATGATAATAAACTAAACTCTATTATAAACGAAATAATCAGTAACTATCCTTCAGCAGTAGAAGATTATAATAATGGTAAAGAAAATGCTCTAAAATTTCTAATGGGACAACTAATGAAACAAACAAAAGGCCAAGCAGATCCTAATCAATCAATAAAATTAATCCGTTCAAAACTTGATCAATGATATCATTTAAGTGCTAAAATTTTTTTAATGGATAAAATAATAATATGCAAACTACTTTTAATTTCGTACTTATAGTAATAGCTATCATCACCATAGTTGTTTTACTTTTACAAGCCAGAGGTACTGGTGGTAACTTGTTTGGGGAAGCAGAAACCACTTTTAGATCACGTCGAGGTATCGAACAATTTTTATTTAGGTTTACTATTATTTTGGCTATATTATTTGTTGTAGTAGCGATACTAAACGTGAGATTTAGTGGATAGTTATATCCTTTCCCACGTTGTCCCTTCAGGGGAATCTGAAATCTGAACACCTAAGCTCTGAAGTTTATCCCTCAATCGATCAGATTCTTCAAAAAGTTTGTTACTCCTAGCATCATTTCTTAAATCAATTAATTCTTCTATATCCTTCTCAGATATTTGAATGTTTTTTTTCGATGGTTTAAGGTCAAAACCCAATAATTTTGAATATTTTTTTAGTGCTTTTATAAGATCTATTACATTATCTTTATTGTCTCTACCTCTAAAAATAGCTCTAGCTAGATCAAATAAAGTTGCGATAGCTGCAGGAGTACCTAAATCATCATTCATAGACTGAATAAATTTATCAATATAAGTTTGCGAAGAAATAGGTTGTTTATCTTGATTAGATTCAATATCAATAGCATTTCTTAATCTACTAATAGATTTTTCAGAAGAAATTATATGATTTTCATCTAAATTTAAAGGTTTACGATAATGGCTCTGCAATACCCACAAACGAATTGCATCAGATGTATATTTTTTTAATGCTACTTCAACATCAAAGACATTCCCCAAAGATTTACTCATCTTATCTCCATCCATTTGTACTAATCCATTATGAACCCAAAATCTAGCAAAAGAATTTACACCTAAAGCAGCTTCACTTTGAGCAATTTCATTTTCATGATGAGGAAAAACTAAATCTTGCCCACCTCCATGTATATCAATTTGTTCACCAAGATGATGCAATACCATTGCTGAACATTCTATATGCCAACCTGGTCTACCATTACCCCATGGGCTATCCCAAAAAGGTTCTCCAGGTTTTGCCGATTTCCATAATACAAAATCCGCAAAATTTATTTTATTTTCATCTACATCAAATCTTGTTGCTTCTAGCATTTCATCTACATTTCTATGACTTAACTTACCATAGTCTTTAAATTTTTTAACTGAAAAATATACTGAACCTCCTGATTCATAAGCATATTCACGTTCAATTAAATTAGAAATTATACCTATTATTTCTTTAATTTCATTAGTAGCTCTAGGATAGTGATTAGCCCTCTTTATATTGAGCTTATCCATAACATCAAAATAAGCTTTAATATTTTTTTCTGAAACTTGATTTGAATCTAAAGAATCTTTATTTGCTCTATCGATTATTTTGTCATCAATATCAGTAAAATTTTGCACACGATTTACAGTAAAACCTAAGTACTCCAAATATCTGTGAAATGTATCAAAAATTATATAACTCATAGCATGCCCTATATGAGGTTTATCATAGGTAGTAACACCACATACATACATATTTACACTATTATTAGTAGCTGTAAAATCTTCCTTCTTTCTAGTGAGACTATTATAAATTTTCATATTTAATTTTCATATTTCTATATAGTGTAGCTGTTGATTGAGCTAAGATACCTTCACTGTTACCAGATTCTCCAACTTCATCTGTAGAGGTAATTTTAACATTAACATTAACTAAAGATGAATCAATCAAAAATTTAATATTATCCTCCATTTTAAGAGCAAATTCCTTCAACCTAGGTTTCTCGGCAATTATAGTAGCATCAATATTGTTTATATTCCAACCATTATTTTTTACTAATTCAACTGATTTCTTAATAAAAAAACTTGAATTCAAATCCTTATATCTTGAATCTGTAGATGGAAAATATCTCCCCAAATCTCCAAGTGATGCGCCTCCTAAAATAGCATTAGAAATAGAATGCAAAAGAACATCTCCGTCTGAGTGTCCTTTGAGATGATATCCAAAATCTATTTTAATACCTCCCAAAATTAACGGCCCACCTTTTTCAAATTTATGGCCATCAAAACCATTACCGTTTGACCATTCATATTGACCTTCACCTAATAGATATGAGATATAATTCAAGTCATTAGTATTAGTAATCTTTATATTTTTTTGATCCCCTAGAAAAGTAGATACGATACCTCCTGAAATTTCTATTAGCATAGAATCATCAGTAATTTCTTGATTAACCATTTCAAAAGCTGAAGATAAATTCCCAAGAGAAAAAATTTGTGGAGTCTGAGAGAAAAATATTTCATCTCTATTAAGAGTATTTTGTACTAAATTATTTGAAATTTTTTTTACTGTATCTTTTGAAGGTATTACAGGAATTGCTGCACCTATATTGCTGGCTAATTTTAGACCTTTTTCTAAAATAGATTGCGATATTAATGGACGGGCAACATCATGTATAGCGATATATTCAGGTTTCTTTTTTAAACTATTTATATAATCTATAGCTTTTTTTACTGAATCTTGCCTTCGATCACCTCCAATAATTAACTTAATTTTAGATAATCCTTTTTCTTGTAAATAATTTCCTAAACTGTCTATATTTTTTTTTGATGTGACAATAACAAAATCACTAACCAAATCTGATTGGTGAAAAAAATCAACACTATAAGAAATTACTGGTTTCCCATTAAGTTCTGCCCATATTTTATCAACCCCGTTCATTCTTTCACTTGAGCCTGCAGCTAAAAGTATCCCGTAAACTTTTATAGAATTTTTCATATAGTAATCCAATTATTCATTTGATTAATTATAAATTAACTAACAATAATTGATTCAAGATTATCTAAGTAATTGTTAAAGAATCTTTTTTCAATCCAATAGAGATTAAATCCCCTTTAGAATATCTTCCTGAAAGAATTTCTTTTGATATAGGGTTTTCAATATATTTCTGTATAGCTCTTTTTAATGGTCTAGCTCCATACATACGATCAAAACCTTTTTTCGCTAGCCAATCTTTAGCACTATTAGAAATTTTTATAGATATCTCCATATCTTTGATCCTGTCATTAAATTCAGATAAAAATTTTTCTACAATCATTTTTATATCATCTGAATTTAATGAATCGAAAATTATATATTCATCTATACGATTTAAAAATTCTGGTCTAAAATGTCTTTTTAATGCATCTTCCACATTAGTTCTGATTCGAACATCATCAACATCAGATTTATTAAAACCAAATGATTCTTTTGCAACACCTTCGGAACCTAAATTACTTGTCATAATAATGATGCAATTACTAAAATCAACAGTTCTCCCATGACCATCAGTTAAACGTCCATCATCTAATACCTGTAAGAGTACGTTGAAAATCTCAGGATGGGCTTTTTCAATCTCATCAAATAAGATTACAGAAAATGGTCTTCTTCTAACTTGTTCAGTTAGTTGACCTGCATCATCATAACCGACATACCCTGGAGGTGAACCGATTAATCTAGAAACATTATGACTTTCTTGATACTCAGACATGTCCACTCTAATCATGTTATTTTCATCATCAAACATAAATTCTGCAAGTGCTCTTGCTAATTCTGTTTTACCTACCCCTGTAGGTCCTAAAAAAATAAAACTCCCTACAGGTCTTTTTGGATCTTTTATACCTGCACGAGTGCGTCTAACAGAATCTGACAAGGAAGAAACTGCATGATTTTGACCTATAACTCTAGTATGCAATCTCTTTTCTAAATTAAGAAATTTTTCTACCTCTCCTTCTAATAACCTTCTTACAGGAATGCCAGTTTTCTCTTCAATTAAAACAGCTATATCTTTATCTCTAACGGTATCTGAAACCTCGTGTTCTGTTTGCCAATTCTTAAGTAAATTATTTAATTTATCTTTTTCTCTTATATGTTCAGTTTTTAAGTTTGCAGCTATTTCATAATCATTTCTAGATGATGCTGCCTGCTCTTGATCTTTGATATTACTAATAGAATCTCTTAAATCCTTAATTTCTTTAGGCATAGAATCATTTTCTATACGTAACTTTGCTGCAGCTTCATCAATTAAATCAATAGCTTTATCAGGAAGATAACGATCAAAAATGTATCTTGAAGATAATTTTATTGCAGAAGATATTGCTTCGTCTGAAATATTTAAACCATGGTGTTTCTCATAACGAGGCTTTAATGTCTTTATCATTAAATTTGCAACATCATTATCTGGTTCTTCAACATAAATTGGAGAAAATCTTCTTTCTAATGCAGAATCGGATTCTATAAATTTCCTATACTCATCTTGAGTCGTAGCACCCAGTGTTTGTAGTTCCCCTCTAGCTAATGCTGGCTTCATCATATTACTTGCATCCAAAGAACTCCCATCCCCTCTACCTGCCCCAACAATAGTGTGTATTTCATCTATAAAGAGAACTATCTCTCCAGCTGCTTGTTTTATTTCATCTAATACAGCTGTTAATCTTTCTTCAAATTCTCCTCTGAATTTTGATCCAGCTAAAAATGAACCCATATCAAGAGATATTACTTTTCTCCCTTTTAAGTTATCAGGAACATCTCCATTAATTATCATATGTGCTAATCCTTCGGCAATAGCTGTTTTACCTACTCCAGCATCTCCAATTAGTACAGGATTATTCTTAGTTCTTCTAGTAAGAGTTTGCATAACCCTTTTGATTTCAGAATGTCTTCCAATAGCAGGGTCGAGTTTACCTGAAGAAGCTAGTTCTGTTAGATCAATACTATATTTACTCAATGCCTTATACTTACTTTCTGCATTTTGATCTGTAACTCTAGAGGATCCTCGGACTGATAAAACAGAATTATAAATATTAGTCTGATTTATGTTATGTTTATGAAAAATATCAGCTATTCCTCCATCAATAAATTTAGTCATAGCAATTAATAAATGTTCAGCACTGATAAATTCATCTTTGAGCCTTTGTTTTTCATCATTAGCATTATTTTTCAATGTAATAACTCTATTATTAAATTGAATTGTAATTGTCTGCTCAGGATTAAATTTTTGAAAACGCGAAATCACATCTCTAGCATCTCTTTTTATTTGATCAGGATTAGCACCAAAATGTTCAAAGATTTTTTTCACTAAAGAATCATTAACATCGATTAATCCAACTAAAATATTTTCAATATCTACATAAGTTCGATTTTCTATAGCTTCTTGAGCAGCTATTTGTATAGCATTAATTACTTGTTCAGTAGAATTGGTATTGTCAAACAAATTTATATTCATAAGATTTTCTCCATTAAAATTTCAATAATCCAAAAGTGATTCATTCTTTTTATGTAATTTAATCAGCTCTAATTTTAATTTTTTATTTTCTTCCTCAAGTAAACTAATTTGCCTATAGGCTTTTTTCATTACTTCCACTCCTGCTCTATTTAGCCCCAATACTTCAATCCATTCTCTAATTTTTTGTATGTTTTCAACCTCAACCTGAGAATAATATCTTCTACCACCCACTGATCTACTAGGAATAACCAATCCCCATCTCTCGTAATTTCTAATAGTTTGTTGATGTACACCTATAATTCGAGAGACAACTCCAATAGCATAAACAGGTTCATTTTCTCCATGCATCACTACAGATTATCCTTCCTTTTATCTTTCATCTTTTTAAGCTCTTTTAGTTCTTTATCTGTAAAATCTCTAGGTAATGAAATTTCTACTTGTACGTACATATCACCTCTAGAATCACTATCCATTAACTTCATACCTTTACCGGTTATTCGAAACTTTTTTCCATTTGGAGTCCCCGGAGGAACAAAAAGTGAAATTTTACCATCTATAGTAGGGATTTCAATATCTGAACCAAAAATTGCATCAAACATAGAAATATTAAGTTTAAATTTCAGATTATTAGCTTGAACTTGAAAATTAAGATGCCTCTTTATTTTAACCTTAACATCTATCACTCCTGAAGAAGTATTAAGTCTAATAGTTTTACCGTCAGTTATTCCATGAGGTATTTTAATCTCGATAGTCTTATTTCCAGAATGGTTATCTCTTAAAGTCAATCTTCTCTGAGTCCCATAAAAAGCTTCTTCAAGAGTAATTTCAACAGTTACTTCATTCACTCTAGGCTTAGATTTTGAACCTGAAAAAATATCTCCAAAGGGATTTTGATTTGTAAAGGAATGGTTGAAAAAATCATTTACACCAGAAAAGTTACTGTTACTATACCCTGCTTTCCTTAATTCCTCGGCATGTTTCCAGTTGTCTCCAAATTGGTCATAATCTCTACGATTATTTTTATCTGAAAGAACATCATAAGCATCATTAATTTTTTTAAAATTCTCAGATGCAGATTTGTCATTATGATTCAAATCTGGATGTAATTCTCTGGCTAACTCACGATAGCGTTTTTTTATTTCAGAATCAGTAGCATTTTTAGAAACGCCAAGAGTTTCATAATGTCCCACAAATACCTCAAATATAAAATCATTTTATAATTATATATATATTATCATACTAATATTTATTTACAATAATGTTATAAAGTTTAATGATAAGTAAATATTAATTATAAAATTAATATTCAAAAACTTTTTTTAGTTAATATATAAAACTAAGCAACTTTTTTATCATATATATATAGTTAGATATACTGATAAAAAATTAAAAAATCATAGTGAATAATAATTATAAAAAAACCTTCAATCTGCCCAATTGTTTCAATAAATATAATCAACAAATTGATCAAGGACTCAAAAAAGAACTACTACATAGAAAAAATCCTATTTACACTACTCATGAATATTATATGGGCTGGAATTCTCTAGGTGGAAAATATGAAAATCATATAGGGAAGAGATTTAGACCCACATTACTTTTATTATCTTCTGATTGTGTGAATGGTAATCCTAATATAGCTATTAATCTTGCTACTGCACTAGAATATATTCATAATTTTTCCCTAATTCATGATGACCTAGAAGATAGAGATAAATTTCGACATCATAGACCTACAGTTTGGGCAATTTGGGGAGACAGTAAAGCTATTATTTCAGGAAATGGAATGTTGAAAATTTCTGACGAAATAATGGGAAAAATTATTTCTAATGAAATTAGTAAAGAATTCGCAATTGAGTTACAAAAAGAAATTACACTAAGTTATTTAAAAATGATGGAGGGTCAATATTTGGATATAGCATATGAAAATACACTAACAGTATCCATTGATCAGTACCTTAGAATGATAGAACTTAAAACTGGAGCATTGATAGAATCTGCAATGTACCTTGGTAGCATGACAAACTTGCAACAAATTCAATCTAAAATATCCAAACATATGCGAATTATAGGTCATGAAATAGGTAGAATTTATCAAATTAGAGATGATATTTTAGGTGTTTGGGGAACTAATAAGACAGGAAAACCGGTAGGTGCAGATTTATTAAGAAAAAAAAAATCTTTACCAGCTGTACATGCACTCAATACTGAATCTTCAAAAATAAGAAATAAGATGAAGTCTTTATTTTCTTCAGATAAAATCAATCAAACAAAAGTTAACAATATACTTGAAATTATGGAAGATATAGATACATTTAAATTTTGCCAATCAATGGCTGAATCACATTGGTATAAAGCAAAAGAAATAATTTCAACTTTAGATCTCAATGATAAATCAAAAAAAGATCTAGAAGAATTAGGTGAATTTCTTCTATACCGTGAATCCTAATTTGTTTTTAATAAAATTTTAATAAAACTACTATATTCTTTTTATCAATATCGAAACTTTAAATTGAAGCTAGGTGAATTATATGTTGAAAAATATAAAAATTTTTTATGGTGAACTTTTAGCTACATTTATTTTTGTATTTTTTACTGTTGGATCAGTTTGTGTTACATCATATTTAGATTTATCTTTAAGCGGAATCGGTTTGTTTATTATGTCTACAGGTCAAGGAATCGGGGTTTTTTTAGGAATTTCATCCTTAAAAAAAATCTCAGAATCTCATCTAAATCCAGTTGTAACTATTTCTATGCTGCTTACAGGAAAAATAAGCTTAATTACTTCTTTAATTTATATATTTGCGCAAATAATAGGTTCTCTTATTGCTGTATTTTTACTATATAACTATCTTTGGTTAAATCTAGAAACAGGGATGGGCTTACATACTATCTCACCAGAAATAAGTTTAATTGACGGACTATTAATAGAGATTATAATAACTTTTATACTAGTTATCACGATATTACTAACTATACAAAATAATAAAGATATTGCACCATTGACAATTTCTTTAGTGGTTTTTATGTGTGGGATCGTAGCAATGCCATTAACAGGTGCTTCAATGAACCCTGCTAGAAGTTTAGCACCGGCATTACTATCAGGCGAATGGATCAATCATTGGATATATTGGGGTGGACCTATAATAGGATCAGTAATTGGAACAGTTATATATATTATATTGTTCGGAATCAAAAAAGAAAAAGAATCATTTGGAATCATAAAAATTAAATAATTTTACCAACTATACAATCTATATATACTGGTCCAATTTTTCTCGAATCCGTAGAATATTCTAAATTATCACCTATGATTACAATCTCATCAGATTTAGTATTCCATACATAATTACGCGTAAACTCTCTTTGTATCCAATATTTACACTCCACTTCTTTACCATTTATAAACAATTTATTACTTTTAATTTCTATCCATTCATTAGGTAATCCTATAACTCTTTTTACGTATTTAATTCGCGAAGAATTTATTGAAGATTTCTTAGTAATAAATACAACGTCAAATCTATCAATTTTTTTTATACCATTTTGATCTTTATCAACAATTTTTAGAGACTTATTTTTCAGTGTAGGTGACATACTATGACCATTTATTATAATCAAAATATATCTTGTTAAAAATTTAAATTTTAAAAAATCGATTATTTTTTTAATTTTTCTTAACTTCTTCATGATAAATTTACGTATATATAGTTGAATATATTTTAACATCCAATATTTTAGGAGAACAATAATGATTAATTTTATATCTAAAATTACTTCAAATAAATTAGGCCCTTTTCAAATAGTCAATGCTCATTGTGATATCCCATGTGGAATATACGACCCAAGAGATGCTATTCAAGCTGCTCAAACTGTGATTCGAATGACTGAGTTAATCGAAGAAATAGATTTTTCTGGGGGTCCATCACATGATCTAGCCAATTCAATGGCAAGATATGTAACAGTAAAAGAGGAACATGCAAAAAAAGCTAAAGATGATATCTTAATAATCTGGACGGATTATTTTAAGCCTGAACACTTAGAAAAATACCCCAATTTGCACGATAAAGTCTGGAATGCCTGTAAACTTGGTTCTTATGTTAAACAACATGTTGATATGGATAAAGCCAATGAATTTAAATCTGCTTTGGAAGAAATTGGAGAAATTTTTTGGGAGACAAAGAAATAATATTTCCCCGTAATTATTCTGACTAAGATCATTATTTAAAGACTTTTTAGGAATAAATAAATTTCTAAAAAGTCTTTAAAACAAAAAAGATATATTTTTTATCTATCCATGTGAACCTAATTTACGATTTATCGCAGCTTCTGCAACCGGACTTATTATTTGATCAATTTCAATATTCACTAAAGATGGACCATCATGTGAAAAAGATCTTAATAATGAACTTTCAAGATCGGAGGAATTTTTAACATATTCTGAATGTGCCCCTAATGACTCAGCCATCTTATCGTATCTAGTAGGTAACAAATCCGTCCAAACAGGCCTTCCATAAAGTCCCTTCTGTATTTGCCAATCAATACCCCAAATTGAATTATTCCCAAGTATGATTTTTACTGGTAAATTATGTCTTACCATTGTGTCAATTTCCATACCATTAAAACCAAAAGAACCATCACCTGTAACTACTACAACTTTATGTTTAGGAAGTGCAATTTGTGCTCCAATAGCATAAGGAATTCCTGTTCCTATCATTCCAAAACTAGAAACATTATTAAATCTATAAGGTTTATTTCTTTCAATTGAAGCTCTTAGGAAATGACAATAATCTCCGCCATCAAAAGTTATATGTGTTTCATCATCAATAAATTTTTTTAAAATCTTGGAAATAAACATCGGATGAATAGGATCGGTTTTTGTTGATAAACTATCTAATTTATCTATCCATTCATCACTAGATTTAGTAAGTTTTTTTATCCAATCTATATTTTTTCTCCATTTTTTCTTTTTTGCAATTTCAAACATTTCAGAAACCACAGGTCCTATATCACCCAAAATTCCAATTTCTGGAGTTCTAGCTATTCCAATTTGAGAAATTGAAGGATCTATAATTATTTGTTTGACATTATTAGCAAATGGAGGATCACCACCAAAACCTAAAGTATAGTCTAATTTCTTACCTAACATTAAAACCACATCAGCTTCTTTAATATTTTGCGCGGCTTCGTTCAATGGTTGATATCCTAAGCCAAAAGAAACCGGATGAGAATCAGGGACAATTCCTCTAATTGAGTCTTCAGAAAAAAATGGAATATTTGTTAAATCTAAAAACTTTATTATAGATTCTTTTTCTAAAGAAAATAATGCAGTAGACCCAGCAAAAATCAAAGGTCTTTCAGCATTATTAAGTATACTAACTGCTTCTACAATCTGATTACTGTCACCTCTTACATCCCGAGGTACGCCAAACGAATTAGTAGAATATCTATATAAATCCTTTTCGTCCACTTTAGCTGATTGAAAATCATGGGGAATTGTTAGGTGCACAGGACCTTGTCTTCCACTAAGTGCTGTTCTAAAAGCAAGTGATATAAATTCCGGAATCCTTTCAGGTGATGGAACTTGCCAAGCTCCTTTTGTAATCGGTCTTGCCACACCAACTTGATCAAATTCCTGCATAGCTCCTCTTCCTAAATTTAGTGAATCTGCACTACCAGAAATATTAATAATCGGGGCCTCTGAATGCATCGCATTAGCCAGTCCTGGAACAGCATTAGCATGGCCTGGTGTTGTAGACAATGTTACAGCTGGTTTACGTAAAATTCTTGAATATGAATCAGCAGCGTGCACAGCTCCAGATTCATGTCTAAAATCAACCATTCTAAAATTATCATCATACATTACATCTAATAAATGCAAGATATGATCCCCTGCTATTCCAAATAAAGTATCTACACCATGTTCTTTCAATGATTTAACAACTAGATCACTTCCGGTTATACTCATCATAAATCCTTATCAATTAGCTAAATATTTTTGATTAAAAATAAAATTTTATTCCATTATATGTGCTACTTTATCTCTGAAGTAAAAAGAAAATTGAATGATTTTAACTTTATGTAATTCTAGTAAATGCATCATAAAAAACAAAAGGAGATACGAATAACAACAAAACACCTATACCAAGTCTCAATTTAAGTGGATCAAAACTTCCTGCTAATCTAGAACCTATATACATACCTATAACAGCTGAGATACCCATTATTATTATTATATCTATATCATAATTATTACCTATTGAATGTCCCATAAATCCAAATAAACTCACAATTATCGTAATAGCAAGATTAGTTCCTCCAGATAAACTCGGATGCATTTTCAGGATATATACAAGAGCTGGTACCCTCAATACACCTAGTGCCACTCCAACAGAACCACCAACAAAACCTATAGCAACACCAACTATGCCTTCTCTAATAAAACCAAATTTTCCAATTTCTATCTTAAGTATCTCATTTGGGTCATTTCTATCTTTTTTAAATAACTCAAATGAAGAAACTAAAATAATAGAAATAGCTGATAAAAACAAAATTGCTCCTATCAAAATCAGTAAAATAAATTGAGAAAAATTTCCAGCATATAGAGCTCCTATGAAAGAACCAAAAAGGGAAGGAATCCCTACTAGAATAACCACTCTCCATACTATTCGTTTTTGTGTAAAGGCTGGCCATAATCCACCAATAGATCCTAAAAGCGTTACAAATAAATTACTTCCAGCCGCAACTAAAGGATCAATTCCTAGAAAGGTCATAATAGGGACTCTTACTACACCCAATGCTATACCTACACATCCCCCAATAAAACCGATTAAAAGAGAAGAAAATAATAATACCAATATTCTCCAAAGTTCTAATTCCATAAAATTTAATTAATCTAATATTAATGCATCTTTAAATGCACTCTTAAGTAATTTTTGATCATCTGTGCTAAGTGGTTTAGTTGGTAATCTAGGCACAGTTGCATCATATCCCAATAGATTTAATCCATATTTTAAAGCTCCAACGCCTCTAGACATTCCAATATAATCAGCAGAAATTAAATTCTTTTGAAGAGAGATTGCTTCTTCAGAATTTCCATTCAAAGTGAGTTTAATAATTTCTCTACATTTTTCTGGAGCCCAATTACCAAAAAACAAACATGCTCCTGTTGCTCCAATTGATGCTCCAGGGAATAATAAACTTCCATTACATGTCCATAAATAAATTTTTTTAGAAATTATTTTTGGAATTACAGTTTCCCATCGAAAATTTAAAGAAATTATATACGCAACAATGCCTTCAATTTCTGAAATAACACTCAATTCTTCTGGACTAACATCTGGTTCTAAAGAAGTTCGAGGTTGGTGTATAACTATTACAGGTAAAGCGCTATCACTTAAAATGTTTTCAAAATACTTCACCACACTTTCTGAATATAAAGAACCTTTTTTAAACCTTCCAGGGATTCGAATTCGTACAAAATCTACACCTCTTGATGCGTAATCATCAATAAGATTTAAAGCCACTTTTGGAGAAGGGGTTTCTATTCCAGCTATAATTACCTTTTGTTTATTATTCGTTTCTACGACAGTATCAATTATCTGTCTTTTTTCATCAATCGATGTATGTAATTCTTCACCTCCATGAGAACCTAAAACGAATCCAGAAATAGAAGTATTATGCCATTTTTCAATATTATTGCTAAGTTTTTTATAATCTACCTCATCATTAGTGAAAGGAGTTGGAGTAGGCGCAACAATAGGAATTTTGTTAAAAAAATCATTCATTTATATTAGCTCCAATTCTTCTAATAACATATCGATCTCCTCAAGATGCAAATTGTCAGGTCGTAAAGAAGGTCCTCTAACATAACCTGATTTTTCTGAAAAAACTCCTCGTCTAATCATAATATATTTATATATAAAAGCAGATAAACCTAATGTTTGAGAAAGTATTTTAATTAATGGTGAAAATCTATTTTGTATTTTGAAAGCTTCTTCTACATCACCCGATATGAAATTATTCCATATTTTAACCCACACATCTGGCATTGTAGATCCAGGCATAGTACCAATTGAACCTCTAGAAAATTCTTCTACACAATATGCTCCTCCAGCACCTCCAAAAATTTTTATATTTTCATTAGCCCTTAAACTTACTAACTCCGTAATGCGTGGAATTGTAGGAGGAGTTTCTACTTTTATATAACATAAATTATCACTTCTTTTAGCACACTCTATCGCAAGAGAAGGTGAAATCTGTGCACTAGATTGATCCTGCATAAATATAGGGCATTTAACTGTTTTCGAAATCTCAGTAAAATAATTAATGTTTTCTTGAAAGGTTGTAGGTATAAACGTTGCTGGTCTTATCATCAAAGCATCAGCACCTAATTCAATAGCTTTCTTAGAATAATGAATTGATAGATCAGTACTTTCTCCACCAGTATTCATTACAACTATTACTCTCCCGTTAACTTGATCTACAACAGTTGATAAAATTTCATCTCTTTCTTTTTCAGAATACTTATAAATCTCAGATGCTATAGCAATACCTACTCCATTAACCCCATTTTGAATCATCCATTCAACTTCTTTTCTAAGATCTTCAAAAACTATATTCCCATTCTTATCCGAAGGAGTAGACAATATAGGAAATATTCCTTGAAAAGAATTATTTAAATTATTCATTATAAATAGTCAAATTATCCTAATATTACTGGTACTATAGCCATTAGTACTCCTGCTACTGTAGCTGTGCCAATAACGCCAGCTACATTTGGTCCCATAGCGTGCATCAATAAGTGATTATCATTATCTTCTTTTTGTCCCATCTCCTGAACAACTCTTGCAGCCATAGGAACAGCAGATACACCAGCAGCTCCAATCATTGGGTTGATTTTTTCTTTAATAAATAAATTCATTAGTTTAGCTAATAAAATTCCTGAGGCAGTAGCTGTAATAAATGACAATAAACCTATTATAAAAATACCTAATGTTTCATATTGTAAAAAAACATTACCTGGCATTGTTGATCCTACTGCTAAACCTAAAATTATTATTACAGCATTCATTAAACTATTTTCTGCTACATCTGCTAAACGTTTTACTACCCCAGAAACCTTTATCAAATTACCTAACATTAACATCCCTATTAATGGTGATGCTGAAGGGACTAAAACACTTACTAGCAATATAGAAATAATAGGAAAAAGTATTTTAGTCCTATTCGATACCGAATCCGTAGTATAGTTCATTCTAATTCTTCGTTCTTTTTTTGTGGTTAGTAATTTAATAATAGGAGGTTGAATTATAGGTACCAATGCCATATATGAATATGCTGCTACAGCTGTAGCACCAACTATGTCTTTTACATTTATCCCTGGTAGTGATTCTCCTAGTTCTTTCATTCTAGTAGCAATATATATAGTTGTTGGCCCATCTGCTCCACCAATTATCCCAATAGATGAAGCTTCAAGTAGCCCAAAATTAAAAAAAGTTGTCAAACCTAATAATAACGACCCTAATATAGCAAAAAAAACACCTGCTTGTGCTGCGGCACCTAAAAGAAGAGTTTTCGGATTTGAAAGCATAGGAGAGAAATCTGTTGAAGCTCCAACTCCCAGGAAAATTAACAATGGGAAAATATCATTTTTCATTCCAAAATCTTGAAAAGTTCTCAAAATTCCCGAATGCCCACTATCATCTAATTTTATTAATTCTCCTAAAGGTAGATTAGCAAACAGAATCCCCATTGAAATGGGTATTAATAATAAAGGTTCTTTCTTTTTTGATATTCCTAAATATAGTAACAAGCATGAAATAATCCACATTATTATCATTCTAGGATCTTCTGCTAAGGAAATGAATCCTTCAAAAAATATTTCGTAATTTTCCAATTTTTTTCCTATTTAATTTCTATCAAACTTTGTCCATGTTGAACTGAATCTCCTTGAGAAATATAAATAGATTCAATAGTTCCGCCTCTGGAAGATTTAATAGTATTTTCCATTTTCATTGATTCCAAAATCATTAATGTATCACCCTCATTTACTTTATCGTTAACCGCAACTTTAACTTCTAATATTACCCCAGGCATTGGGGCTCTGACAGTTCCATCATTAATATTGTGTGAACTTATATTTGAAACATTTTTATCTTGAATTTTAGGTTTTTTTGTTGGAATATTTTCTTCTTGAGTTTGGGAAGTTTTATTTTTGTTTTCTTTTAAATCAACCTTATACTCTACCCCATCAACAAATACAGAAACAGGCGAAGAATTTACATCACCAATAAGTATTTCATATGATTTACCATTTATAACAATATTAAATTTTTTTGAATTCAATCTGCTTTTCTCCAAGAATTATTACTAGTTGAATTTTCTTGATTTAAGATTATTTGTCTACCTTGTATTACCCATGGATTTACCGAATCTTTTAGTTCATTAGATACAAATTTTTCTGGAGAAATTTCTTTATTATTTCTCAAAAATATACTTAATGCTATAGCAGCAATTTTTTCTGGAGAAATTGGATCACTATATTTTATATCCTGAGTATTTTTATTATTTGGTAAAGGATATAATTTTTGATCGAAAAATTTAAATATTACTATAAATAATGCCAGTAAAATTAAAACAATAAAAACTACTATCATTCCTTGTATTGCTACCAGAATACCCTGTTCAATGCTTTCATTCATAATATTTTTATATCCTACTCAGTGAAAATAATATCATTTATAATCAAACATCTATAATAAATTAAATAAAAAAGCATGATTTTCAGTAAAAATAATATTATCGTTCATACCTATCATTATATCTTTCCCATTGACCATATAATCATCTAATTTTATATCTCTAAAAATTTTACTCTGATAGATTAATGATCTCCTAATAATATATTCTTCACGAGATTTTTTTGGTGAAATTGGAAAGAAAATAATTTCATCACCAGCTTTTAATTGAGCTAGAACATCTAAATAAATTTTACCTATATTCCCTATTTTAGGATAACCTCCAGTAGTCTGAGTATCCGGCATTAATATAATCGGGTATCCGCTACCAGGAATTTGTATCGAACCATGAATTACAGGATCGGAAATAATATCATGGTCATTATTTATTGTAAAAATTTTATTACCATTCAATCGCAATCCCTGTCTATCTGATTTATCTGACAATATATATTTATCTTTAAAAAAACGTTCTATCATTTCAGAGCTAAATTTATCGACTTGTTGCCCTAAAACAACGCCGATATTATTGATGCCAAAATCTAAATCTCTTTTGTAGTTTTTAATTGTAAATCCAGATTTGAATTTATTATTAAGTCCAATAGGCAGGATATCTCCTGATTTAACTTTGTGCCCAGCTATACCAGAAGTTACATGCATAGATCTAGATCCTAAAATTTTTTTTGTTTCAATTCCGCCTGAAATAGCTAAGTATGATCTAACACCATTTAATGGATAATGAAATTTCAAAACACTCCCATCTGGAACAAAGAATGACATGTTCAATGGACATTTTATTGAATTAATTTCTGCACCTAAATCTCCACCTGAAATAGCAATAACATTATCTCCATAAAATTTAAGAGAGACATCTCCATAAAATATTTCTAAAACTGTATCGTTTTCATTATTAAAAACTAAACGATTGGACACATTATATGCTTCTGTGTCAGCTGCACCTGATATAGAAACACCATATTCTTCAAATCCTCTTCTACCAGAATCTTGCAATAAAAGCATTGGGCCAGCTTTTAAAACTTTAATTATATTTTTCATAATTTTTCAAAATATTCTTCTTCTGATATTGGGTAAAATTTAACATAAGAACCTGGAAGTATTAAAGCCGGAGGATTTTGATTAAGATTAAATAATTTAAGAGGTGTACGGCCTATTATTTGCCAACCACCAGGGCTTTCAGAAGGATAAATTCCAGTTTGCTGACCAGCTATCCCTACAGATCCTTCATGAATTTTAATTCTAGGAGTTTCTAATCTAGGACAAAAGATTCTTTTATCCATTCCTCCCAAATATGGGAACCCTGGTGAAAAACCAATCATATATACGTAATATTCTTTCGAAGTATGTATAGAAATCAAATCACTAATTGTTAATTTTGTATAACTTGAAACATAATCTATATCTGGTCCAAAATCTTTCCCATATACCACAGGTATCTTAATAACTTGGTTTTGATTCTTTTTCGGTTTGTAAGGATTTAAAATATTAATTTTATTATTTATATATTCTTTTATTTGTGAGTGAGAATATAAAACAATATCGTATTCGATTAACAAAGAACAGTAAGAAGGGATCAAGCTTAGAAATTTGAAAGAATTATCTGATTCCAATAAACTTTTCAAAGCGTAAACTTTTAAGTTTATATCTATATCAATCTTATTCCCAAATTCAACACTAATAGCTGAATCTCCAGAATTCAATATACGAGGATAATCAACCAATTAATTTCTCAATATATTACTCATTTTATCGATTTTAATAGAATTTTTTTTCATTTCTATACGAATTAATTTAGCTAATTCTACAGAACCTTTTGTATCACCATGTACACATATGGTATCAGCTTCAAAATCTATCTGATCACCATCTATAGTTTGCACCTTATGATCTAATACTAATTTTAGAGACCTATCAATCACTTCTGAAGGATCATGTATTACTGCTTTATCTATTTTCCTAGAAACTAAAGTCCCATCTGAATTAATTGCTCTATCAGCATAGCATTCTCTTGCGACTATTACTCCACGAGATTTAGCTATATTTTCCCATTCCGAACCTGCAAGAACAACATGAATTACATTAGGATCATAATCATAAATAGAATTTACGACAGATTCAGCAACTAATTTATTCGAAACAGCAGAATTATATAATGCTCCATGAGGTTTAACATGTTGTATTTTATGATCTTTAGTAAATGCTGCCAAAGCTCCAATTTGATATGTCATTAAATTGTAAATATCCTCATATGAAAGAGACATTTCTCTTCGTCCAAATCCAACCAAATCTTGATATGCGGGATGTGCCCCAATACCTAAGTTATTTTTATTAGCTATTAAAACAGTTTCATTCATACAATTAGGATCACCTGCATGAAATCCTGTAGCTATATTAACGCTAGAAACATACTTACATATTTCAGCATCTGATCCTAACTTATATGTACCAAATGATTCACCTATATCCGAGTTAATATCAATACTTTTATGAATCATAAATATTTCCTAAATCTAATAATGTATCGGTAAATTTACTGTGTCCCCTGTTTGTAAAGATTCTGAAACAGCATCAGTAAATTCCATATATTTAACTCCATCTGTAAAGTTAGTTCTCCTAACTGTTTCTAAACCTCTAATAGAATTAATAAATTCTTCTTCTACTCTCCAACTAGATTGTTTATCTTTCGGTATTTCTAAAGTTTTCATCTCTTTATCAGAAATATTAGCTCCTTTTACAATTAATTCAGGCTTTCCAGGATTAGAAAAATCTGATGATAAAATTCTAAGTGTCCCTGATGAACCAAAAATCCAAATATCTAATTCAGGTGCAAAATTTCCAGCTACTGTAGACATAGAAAGATTAACAACACCTCCTCCATAAAGTTTATAAATTATATCTAAATAATCAGGAATTTGTATTTCCATTCTTTCTCCATTGGAATGACGTCTATTTTTTACAATAGTCTGACCTACAGATAATACAGATGATGCAGTACTTACCCATCTCATTAAATTTTCATACCATATTCCCATCGTCATGATGTTATTACCAGATAAATCCTTGCGATTCCTCCAATGAATTGGAGTGTTAGGATTTGGAAATGTTGACCCTTGGAAAATTCTAGCGTTCACTCCAATAATATCCCCAATATAACCTTCATTAATTAAATCTGTTACATGTTGTTCAATTTTCATTGTATGTGGCGGAGGAACGACCTGAGCAATAGTCCCTGGGCTATTCAAAGAAGCATCTAACATAGCATGTGCTTCTATCGAATTCATAGCCATTCTAGCTTCACAAAGTACATGTTTATAGTTTTCCAATGCTGCAATAGACATACTAGCATGAGTATAAGGCCAAGTGCCTATACATATAGCATCAATTTCATCATCCTCAATCAAGTCTACCCAATTTGAATATACTTTTTCTATACCTAGCTTTTTGGCTGCTTTTTCTCCTGATTCTATAGTTCTATTAGCAACACCTTTTAGAAAAACATTATCTATAGAACTAAAACCTGGTGCATGTCTTAGCTCTGTATTAGCTCCAGCACCTATAAAACCAACGTTAATATTTTTTGTCATTAAATCTCCTGTCTAAGTAAAATTCTTATCATTCACCTAAAATTGTACGACTTATAATAGTAATATGATCTTTCTTATAATAAGAATTATTTTAAACATCTTTTATGTGATTAATCGAGGAAAAAATGAAACAATTACCAGAATCTATAAACATAACTGAATTTGGTATTGAAATTAATTGGGACAAACAAAACAAACATATATACCCTTTCAAATATCTTAGATTACAATGTAGTTGCGCAGGATGTGTTGAAGAAATGACTGGGAAAAAATTACTTAATGTCCAAACGATTCAAGACGATATTATTGCCGTAGACTTTATAGAAGTGGGTAAATATGCAATACAAATACTCTGGTCAGATGGACATCAGACTGGAATTTATCCTTTTGATTACCTAATTAAACTCTCTAATAGTGATGATGCAGTTATAAAGAACTAATATCTATGAAATTATTGATTTGACTGTTGCTACTACATCGTTTGCGTCTGGCATGAATGCTTGTTCCAAATTTTTATTATAAGGAACTGGAGTATGCGGTGCAGTAACTCTTTTGACAGGAGCATCTAGATAATCAAAAGCTTTATCAGAAATAATAGCTGCAAACTCAGATGCCATAGAAGCTCTTGGGGTATCTTCATCAACTATTACTACCCTATTCGTCTTTTTTACAGATTCAATAATAATTTCCTCGTCAAATGGAGATAAAGATAACATATCTACTACTTCTGCATCAATACCTTGTTCTTTAAGAATTTTTTCTGCTTCCTGACAAACTACTGAAGTATATGACATTCCTATTAAAGTAACATCTGTACCACGACTAAGATAACGACCTTTTCCTAATTGAATGGTATAAGATTCATCAGGAACAAAACCTTCAAGATTAATCAATTTTTTATCATTGACCACAAAAACAGGATCATCATCTCTAATTGCTGCAGCCAAAAGTCCTTTGCATGAATATGGGTCTGAAGGAACAACAACTTTTAAACCAGGTATATGGGCTAGCATAGAATAAAAACTTTCAGAGTGTTGAGCAGCATGTCCAGTACCGGCTCCAGATCTGGCAAAAAGTGTTAGTGGAACCTTTGTCTGACCAGCAAACATATATCTACTTTTCGCAGCATTAGATAAAAGCTGATCATAAGCAACAGTAATAAAATCAAAATACATCACATCAACCACTGGTCTGAGTCCAGTTAAAGCTGCTCCTATAGCTGCACCAACAAAACCAGCCTCAGAAATTGGGGCATCTCGAATTCTTTCTGGACCAAAATCTTGTATTAAACCTTTAGTTGCAGCAAATGGTCCTCCCCAAGCATCAAGAGGTTCTAGAGTATCTTTATCAAATCCCCCTGAAATATCCTCTCCAATCAAAAAAACATCTGGATCTAGTTCCATTTCTGATCTAAGAGTAGAATTAAATGCATCTCTATACCTTATTACTTTTCCTGGAACCCCATCATATCCAGGTCCTAAAGCTGATGATTGTGAAGATATTGTCATTTTATTTTAAAAAACCTCTATACTTTTATTTGTAAATACTATCTTAAGCCCATTAAGGAATTAGAATATTCTACATATACATCCTTATATAATTCTTCATTATCAGGCATAGGACTTGATAGAGCAAATTCGGTAGCTCTAACTAGTTCATCCTCTATTTGATCTCTTATTTTTTTTAGTTCTTCAGTTTTTATTAAATTAGAATCAACTACTTTTTTCTCGAAAAGAATTAAACAATCTCTACTCTTATAATAGTCTTCTTCTTCTTGTTTCCTGTATTTTTTAGGATCATCAGCATGAAAATGTCCATGATATCTATAAGTTTTAATTTCTAAAAATGTAGGACCTTCACCTGACCTTGCTCTATTCACAGCTTCCTTAGCTGCATCATACACCGAAAACACATCCATTCCATCAACCTGTAATCCTGGTATACCATATCCTTCAGCTCTAGAAGCAATATCATCAGTAGAAACAGCATACCAAGAAGGTGTAGCCTCTGCATATCCATTATTTTCACATGCAAAAATTACAGGTAATTTCCATATTGATGATAAATTCATAGATTCATGTAGAACACCCTGAGAAGTAGCTCCATCTCCAAAAAATGCTACCGCTATTGATTCTTTTTCATTATTTTTATACTTAGATGTTAAAGCCGCACCCACAGCTAAAGGTATTGAAGCTCCTACTATTGCATTTGCCCCCAACATACCTTTTGAAAAATCAGCTATATGCATTGATCCACCCTTACCATGACATTGCCCAGTGGATCTCCCCATTATTTCAGCCATCATACGGTCTGTTTCTAAACCTTTAGCAATACAATGTCCATGCCCTCTATGAGTAGATCCGATCCAATCTTTATCCGTAAGATGAGCACATATACCTACTGGACCTGCTTCTTGACCATCAGACGGATGAGTTACTCCCATAGAGTTACCTTTAAAAGTTTGTTCAAGCATTGTTTCTTCAAAACGCCTAATTCTAAACATAGATGAGTACATCCATATTAACTTTTCTTTGGAAATATCAAAGGAAGTTTTTGTGTTGGTTTTTGATTTTGGATTTTTTTTCAACTTACTTTTACTCTTTATTTAAATATTTTATTGGGAAATATCCCAAAAATTTACAAATAGATTTACTTTCATCGTTATGTTACATGTTTTTTTTTAACAAAAACCACTAAAAATAATAAAACATTTTTATATTAAACATTAAAAAGATGAAAATTTATTGGAAAAATAATTATTTTATGATCGAAATTATGATTATTTTTCGATTTGAATAATTTCATATGCCAATATTTATAGACATTGAAAGACGATCATGATAATTTCTTTTTAGAAGCATTATTAATACACGATAAATCTTAAATTTATATCGATATTTTTTGCTTCGTCTAAATTCATATAGTTCTAACTTAGAAATAAATATTTCGTAATTTATTGGAGCACTGAAAAAGGAATGGATCCTTTACCGCTTACAACTGAACAATGGGAACAAGCTGGACACTCTCTTCAATTGCTTTGGCTTGCTTTGGCATGTGCACTAGTAGCCGGCCCATCTTTTTTGGCAGCACATGCAATTATACCTTCAGCTGTAGACACAAAAACTATATCTGAGGATTGGTCTAAACTTAGGAAACCTCTGTATTTATTAGGCTTCCTTTCAGTTATAGGGATTTTTGTTTTTTTTGGTTTAGCTTTTACACAATTAGATTTTATTTGGGATACATACTCTAGGTGGTGGCAATAATTATGAAATCTAAATTATTGAAATATTTAAATTGTTAACTAGAAAAATATATGAAAAATTTTACAATCAAAATCTCAATATTATTTGGAAGAATTATTTGAATTCTAAAGAAAAAACTGAATCTACATCATCCAAAAAGTGGATGAAAATCCTAATCCCATTGGTAGGAATTGGTGGTTTTGGGGCAGTTGCTATTTTTGGTGCCTTTTTTGCTTTTATTATCACTGCATGGTGGGGGCAACCTATACCTATTTTAGGTTTCGAACAAACAGTTGAACAACCTATTAGTTTCCCTCATACTATACATGCAAGTACCAATCAACTTGAACATGTTTCAGAAAATGGAGACCCCATAATGGGCTTAGGTATGGATTGTACTTTTTGTCATAGAACTGTCACCAAACAAAAAAATGCAGGGGTACCTCCAGTAGCCTTATGTACCACTTGCCATAGTGTAATTGGTTCAAAAGATAGTACAGCTCTTTCAAATGTCCGTAAAGCAGGAGGAATAGAAGGTAACGACCCTCAACCCATAAATTGGAAAAGAGTACATAGAATGCCGGATCATGTAAGATTTGTTCATGAACCACACATTAGATATTTATTAGAGAATCCTGACACAATTAAAAACACAACTTCAGGAGTCAAAGAAGGAGCTGCAGGTGTATGTTCAACTTGTCATGGTGATGTAGCTAGTATGGAACAGGTAGCTCAAGTGGAGGCTCTCAAAATGGGGCAATGTGTTGATTGTCACAGAGATAATGGAGCTCCCACAGACTGTGCCGTATGTCATCATTAGGAAATTATAGAAAATTTATAGAATGAATAAATATGAAAATAAATAGACGAGAATTTTTATCACTAGCAGGAAAATCTGCTGCAGGAGCAGTGATTTTCGCTGCATGTGGACTACCTGAAAATGAACTAATCGTACAGGCCCCTGTTGAAATGCCTGAAGATTTACTTAGAGGCGAAGATGCTTGGTATGCTACCACATTAGGTGATCTCCCAGGTAATGATGGAGTAATAGTAAGAGTCATGGAAGGAAGAGCAAAAAAAATTGCTGGAAATCCTGATCATCCTATTTCGCTTGGTAAATCTAATGCTAGATTCGATTCAATGTTACAGATTCTTTACCATCCAGATCGTTTACTTGAACCACAAATGAGATTTTCAAAAGGTGGGAACATAGATGGAATATCTTGGGACAAAGCAGAAAATAAGTTCAGAGAAGTTTTATCAAAAAGTAACAATATATCTTTAGTTACAAATCCCCTGAGGGGGCACAATGGTCTAGTAGTAAAAAGATTTATAGAAAATTACGGTGGTGAGCATATAATTTTTGATCCAATGAATCAAGGTATATTACACAAAACAGTAAATGATTTGTTTTCTGTTAATTCTCTACCATATTTTGATTTAGCAAATTCCAAATCCATAATGTCATTTGGAGCTGATTGGCTTAGTACTTGGATTTCGCCTGTACATTATTCTAAATGTTATGGAGACTTCCGCAGTCAAGAAGATAGAGGGTATTTTATTCATGTCGATCCTAGGATGTCTATGACAGCTGCAAATGCAGATTTATGGCTACCTGTAAATCCAGGAACTGAAGGAGATTTAGCATTAAGCATTGCCAGAATTATAATTGAAGAAAAATTAGTTCCTGAAGAAAATATTAGTAATTTTGAAAAATATTTACCCGCAGGATTCCTAAATGGTTACCAGCTTAGAGATGTAAGTAACCGAACTTCTATCCCTACAGAAAAAATAATAAAATCTGCAAAAATAATTTCTGATAAAACACCAGCACTAATTTTTGGTGGAGGAAATGCAGAAGCCCATACCAATGGTACCTTCAATATGAAGTCGATTTATGCTCTAAATATTTTACTAGGCTCTGTTGGGGTTAAGGGAGGAATAATACCAAACCCCGAAGAAGTAACTGGTTTACCAGCTTCAAGTAAGCCTTCTAGTCTAGAACAAATAGAAGAAGAAGTTTCACATTGGAGAGCCGGAAATGTTGATACGGTAATTATTAGAGGAGTAGATCTAGTACATGGTCTTCCCAATCATATTGACGTTAAGGGAGCATTGTCTAATGTTAAAAATGTGATTATATTTAACACTGTTATGGACAACACATCAAAAGAGGCTGATTTAATTCTTCCAGAAAGCACTTTTTTTGAATCTTGGGGAAGCGATATTCCTGAACCTGCTCCTGGATTTGAAGTATTAAGTTTACAACAACCTGTAATTTCCCCAAATGCTTCAAAAATTACAAAAAACTCAAAATCTTTTGCTGACACCTTACTTTCAGTTACTGATGGTGCATTGGGTGGACGTTCCTTAGAAAATCTAATTATATCCACATCTCAAGAAATAGTAGAAAGTGGAAGTGGATCGGTAAAAGTCGATAACAATATTGAAGGGAATAGAGGTAGATTATTACTTAATGGAGCACTACAAAGAGGTGGCTGGTGGAATACAGAATTTAAAGGCGAAATATCTGGAAATTATAAGGTCTCCTCAAAAATTGGTCCTTCACCAGAATTTTCTCAGACAGAAAACCTAGGTGAGGGGGATGATTTCAGCTTAATTCCATTCACATCTAATTCTCTTCTTAATGGGGAATTATCTTCAACTCCTTGGGCTCAACAAAACCCTGACCCTATGTCTACTGCAGCTTGGACTACTTGGGCAGAAATTAATCTTTTAGAAGCAGAAAAACTAGGAATAAAAGAAGGTGATATATTATTAATAAAATCTACTTCTGGAGAAATTGAAGCTTTGGCATATCCCCACCCTGGTGTTAAGCCTGGTACAGTATGTATCCCTACTGGACAAGGAAAAGAAAATAATGGCAGATATTCTTCAGGATTAGGTGCTAATATTTTCTCAATCTTAAGCCCTATGAAAGACTCTGAGTCTGGAGCTATTGCATGGGCAGCCACTAAAGTTAAGGTGCAAAGATCAGGTAGAAATAAAAAGGTTGCAAAATTTGAAGGTAATGTTATAGCTAGACCGGTAGAACCAGGTGTACCTATACTAGTTTTAGGGCCAAATGAAACTGTACATGAAGCAGAAATTGCAAATCACCATAAATATCAAAGCGAGTTCCTTGGTAATAAAGGTAATAAACATACAGATAACAATGATCATAGTAATCATGATAAACATGATGCTGGACACTAATTAATATAAGGAAAACAAAATTTGACAACAGCAGAATTTGGAAAACAAAATTGGGGTATGGTAGTAGATATTGATAAATGCACGGGATGTCAGGCTTGTGTGTTAGCATGTCAATCAGAAAATAACATCCCACTTAACACACAAAATAGATTTGAAAGAGCTCGTGCAATTTCTTGGATTAGAGTAGAACGTTATTGGGAAGGTGATTTCCCTGATGTACACGCTCGTTTCATTCCTATTTTATGTCAACAATGTGAAAATGCTCCATGTGAGCCAGTTTGTCCAGTTTATGCTACCTATCATAATTCGGAAGGTTTAAATATTCAGGTATATAACAGATGTGTAGGGACAAGATACTGTGCTAATGGTTGTCCATTTACAGTGAGATTTTTCAACTATTGGGAACCTGTTTGGCCTGATTCGCTAAGAAATCATCTGAACCCAGATGTAACTGTTAGAAGCAGAGGAATAATGGAAAAATGTAGTTTTTGCATCCAAAGAATTCGTAGAGGAGTTAGAACAGCAAATAAGGAAAATCGTGGTATAGTTGATGGAGAAATACAAACCGCATGTAGTCAGGCATGCCCTACTTCTGCTTTAGTTTTCGGTGATCTAAATGATAAAGAAAGTAAAGTGTCAAAACTTAAAAATGATGATCGCAATTATAAACTTTTACCACATTTGAATTTGGAACAAAATGTAACTTACCTTGCTAAGGTTGATCCTGAAAAAAAAATAGAATCACATTCTGAGGAAGCTATATCACATGAGTAAGACCGACACAAATACTCATAATAAAGGACATCATTTACCTCCTAAAAATGTCCCTTTTAATGAAATAACTAAGGATCTTATTGCTACAACGGTTACTGGTTCAAAGAAAATAAAACAAATATCGATACTATTATCTATATTGTCAATTATTGGAATAATAGCACTAATAGTTAAATATTTTGCTGATCATGATGATTCTACAAAATGGGGTTATGTAGCAGCTTTAATTTCTTTCCTTTTATCGGTAGGTGGAGGAGCCCCTATGGTCGGTATTGCCCCTGTATTAGCTAAAGCAAACTGGGTACGACCAGTCACAAGAATTTCAGCTATTTTTTCCTTAACAGGTGTATCAACTCTAATACTAATTATTCCACTTATGATGATGTTGCCTCCATTAATGGTCGATGGTGTTAGAAGAAGATCAATTTGGTTTGAGGGTCCTATATATTCACCTCATGTATGGGATTATGTAGCTCTTATGGGCCTAGTCTTGACAGGATTAGCTTTATTTTATTCTGCCGCTTTACCTGACTTTGCTGCCATGCGTGAACATTCTTCTGGCTGGAGAAAAAATCTTGGTAAAACTCTTTCTAGAGGATGGATAGGAACTGACTCTCAATGGAGGACACTAAGAATGCGAATAGGTATGTTCGGCACTTTTTATTTCTTAATTTTGATATTTGTAAATTTCCTATTTGCTACTGATTTCGCAATGTCTATGGTTCCTGGTTGGAGAGATGCTATTTTTCCAATGTACCATGCAATTAAATCTCTTCAGGGAGGAGTGGCAATAGTTGTAGCATCGCTTTGGATAATAAGAAAATACTTTAAATTAGAAAAATACATACATGTTGATCAATTTTGGTCTTTATCAAGATTACTTTTTGCACTGACATTATTATGGATATATTTCTTCTATTCTGCATTTATAGTTTTTTGGTATGGAAGATCAGCTAATGATATAGCATGGATTGAATTATTAATTACTGGACCTATGATGTGGGTATTTTTAACAGGTGCATTTTTTATATGGATAGCTCCTTGGTGGTGGTTAATTTGGAATAAGGTTAGAAGAAGTGTTAATGGCCCAATTATAGGTGCAATATTAATATTAATAGGATTATTTTTGGACAGATTGAGGCTATTTGTGACTGCATGGTCTGTTCCTACTGAAAGTATCCACGAAAAGTACCTAAAGATTATACCCGAATTGGTTTTACCTAATTATCTAGATATTCTTATAATTATTGGTGGTATTTCTCTAGCATTCCTACCTGTATTACTTATTTCTCGTGTTATACCTGTGCTTTCTATTTGGGAAGTTCAACAATTTAATCTTTTAGCGAAACCTATAAAATATATGAAAACACATGGAGTTCTAGTAGCTAAACCCGACTAGATAAAATTTATGCAACAAAGAAGAGATTTAAATCAAGTACACACAAACAAAGTATTACTTAATGGACAACTTAACGTTCCTAAATGGTGGGCTCCAACAGTTGCCCTTCTAGGTATTATGGTACTAATTGGTTTTACAGCTATAGGAATAATGGTAAATAAAGGCCTGGGGGTAACAGGATTATCAAGACCAGTATACTGGGGTCTATTCATTACAACGTTTGTGTTCTGGGTTGGTATATCTCATGCAGGTATAATGATTTCAGCTATATTAAGACTTACTCAAGCTGAATGGAGAAGACCTGTAACTAGAGCTGCAGAATTGTTAACAGTTTTTTCATTATTAACAGCATTATTTTTTCCACTTATGCATGCTGGAAGACCATGGCGAATAATTTACTATATAATCCCTTATGATTTTTCAAGAGGAATCTATCCTAATATTAGATCACCTCTTATTTGGGATCCTGTAGCTATAAGTACTTACCTTACTGGTTCTACATTATTTTTGTATGTTGCATTAATTCCTGACCTTGGTAATCTTAGGGATAGAACTACTGGATGGAAAAACGCCCTTTATACTATTCTTGCTCTTGGTTGGAGAGGAAATCCTAGACAATGGCAGATGCAAACAATAGGAGGAATTTTACTTTCAGCTCTTATGTTACCTATATTTGTATCTGTTCACTCGATAGTATCTTGGGATTTCGCAATAATACCTTCTGTGGAAGGTTGGCACTCTACAATTTTTGCCCCATATTTCGTTATTGGCGCGGTTCATTCTGGAGTGTCTGCAGTTGTAACTATGATGGCACTAATGAGATGGTTATGGAAATGGGACGATTTTATTCGACCTGAACATTTTGATGCTTTAGCAAGACTTCTTATAGTTGTTGCGACAGCTTGGTTAGGTTTTACATTTCTTGAATTAATATTTGCGGTTTATGGACTTGATGCTCCTGAACTAGCTTTAAGAGAGATGCAAATTTTTCATTGGCCTTGGAATTTACTTTTTATAATTTTTCTATTTACTGGTTATATCATACCTGTCGGTATGTGGTTATTTAAATCAGTTAGATCAAACATAGCCTTAATGTTTTGGTCATCGATATTAGTAAATATTGGAATGTGGTTAGAAAGATTTTTAATTATAGTTCCAGGATTAGCTCGTAAACAACCTTTTGTTTTTACTTGGGAAGCATATAGACCAAGTGGTTTAGAATGGCTAATATTAGTTTGGTCTTTTGCATGGGTTACATTCCTTATGTTGTTATTTAGTAGATTTTTTCCACTTGTACCACTTTTTGAACAAAAAGAAAGTCAAGTATTTACAGACGATGTTAAAATTGGTAGGGCTAAGGTGCCCGCCATTATTCGTGAAATAGATTAATAGAGAGGACAATAAATGGCAAAGCAAAGTTTAATAGGACTTTTTGAAAAAGCAGATTCTGCAGCAGATGCTATGGATGGCTTTAATAACGGAGGTTACGAGTTAGGGTCGTTTGATGTACTAACTGGAACTCCATATCCTGAAGGTGCTTTTGGGGAACATGTACCACAACACAGACTTTTCCGTTTCCCTGCATTTGGAGCAATAGTTGGTTTCACTCTTGCAGTTTTTCTAACAGCTGGAACTCAAATAGCTTATCCTCTAGTCACTGGAGGTAAACCTATTTTATCTATTTTCGCAATGCTTATTATCATGTATGAAATGACGATGTTAGCAGGAGTTATTGCTACAGTAGTGGGAATAATTTTTGAATCTAGGTTACCTAATTTAGCTCCAGGAGTATATGATAAAAGAATTACTGAAGGATTAATAGGTGTTGTAGTTACAGTCGATAATGATTCCAAAGTAAAAGATGCACAAAAAATTCTAGAGAAAGCTGGAGCAATTGAGGTTAAACATTCTTAATAAGAGTTAAATTATGTTATTCAAGACTAAACAACATAGTAGAAATATAATAGTATTTTTAATTTTTAGTAGTATTTTTTTATTTGGGTGTATGGATAAAAGTGGTATTCAACAGACTAATACTTATCCAGTTGAAATTTTTTCTGAAATGCATTATTCTCAAGCATATAAATCTCAAGAGCCTCCTAGAATTGAAGCTTCTTCAAAAGCTGTAGTTTTTAAATCTAGTTCAGATGAAACTTTACTAATTTCCAAGAAATCTCATTCTTACAATGAGATAAATGCAAAAGATCTTTATCGAGTTAATTGCAGTATGTGCCATGGAACAAATCTAGATGGGAACGGTCCTGTTGCAGAATATATCATTTCTGAAGATGCATATGCTCCGTATGAAAAATCTCCTCCAAATCTTATAGAATCCACAAATAATTATTCAAGGGATGCAATGGTAGGTTTTATACAAGGTGGCAGAGGGCCTATGCCGGGATATGGAAAATTATTAAATGAATCTGATATTTTTGAAATAGTTACGTATATATACAAAACTTCAGGTACTCCACTGGAAGAAGATTAATTATTATATTAATCAAACTTATACTTACTAAGTCATTAATATTCACCTAGTAATACACTAAATATGCTTCATCAAAAAAAAGTTTTAATATTCTTATCTTTATTTTTCATTCTATTTTTTGGATGTATAAACGAAAATGATTTAACTTTAGAGCAAAGATCATATCAACTTTCAAAACAAATTATGTGTCCTATATGTGACGCACAAACATTAGATCAATCTCAATCTCAACTTGCAAAAGATATGAAGATCACAATTTTAAATCAATTATCTGAAGGAAAAACAAACGAACAAATAAGAGACTTTTTTGTTAATAGATATGGGGAAGAAGTATTAGCATATCCTCCCCAAAAAGGATTAAATATTTTTTTATGGATTATTCCTACTACAATATTTGTAACAGGTGTACTCATTATATTAAATACATACAAAAATATAAAAAAAAGAAAATGAAAAAAAATATAGGAATAAAAGGATAAATGTCAGAATTAGGATACACATGTTTACTGCTTGGTCTCTGTTTATCACTTTACGGAATAATTGGAAATCTAGTGGGTATATTAACTAATTCTCCGGAACTTATTATAAGTAGTCGTAGATCTATATATATGACTACATTAAGCGTCTCAATTTCAGTAATTTCTTTAATATACCTTTTTATATCAAATGATTTTTCAGTTAAATATGTTCATGATCATTCTAATTTAGCAATGGACAAATCTTATGTCTGGGTAGCTTTTTATTCAGGTAATGAAGGCTCATTATTATATATCACTTTCATATTAACATTTGCATCATCTATTGTTCTAAGATTCAGTAAGTTAAAAAACAAAGATATTATACCTTGGTCAACTACTATCTTATCTGGAGTGATATTTTTCTATATTTTAGTTTTAGCCTTTTTTGCTAATCCTTTCGAACACATGAATAAAGAGGTAGTAGATGGTATAGGAATTAATCCTCTTTTATTACATCCAGGAATGTTCAGTCATCCTCCAATGTTAATGGCTGGCCTAGCAATAATAACTATCCCTTTTGCTTTCGCAAATGGATCATTAATTAATGGAAATAAATTAGACGATTGGGTTGATATTGGCCGCATCACAACATTGCTATCATGGGGAATTTTAGGCATTGGTATGTTACTTGGAGCATGGTGGGCTTATACTATATTAGGTTGGGGAGGATACTGGAGTTGGGATCCAATAGAAAATGTTGCTCTGATGCCTTGGTTAGCTCTCACTGCTTTCATTCACTCAATTATGGTACAAAAAAGAAGAGGTATGTTTCAAATTTGGAATATTATTCTACTTAATATCGCATTTATATTAGCTCAATTTGGAACATTTATTAACAGAGGTGGACCAGTAGTTTCTGTGCATTCATTTGCATCGTCCACTCTTGGTTACATTTTTTTAGGATTTCTAATTTTCAGTCTAATATTTTCATTTACAATATTTTTTTGGAGAATACCTAAAATTCGATCTGAAAGAAATATGGAATCTTTCTTGTCAAGAGAAGCATCATTCTTAATAAATAATTTTTTACTATTGTGCATCACATTTATAACGCTGTGGGGAGTGATTTATCCCGTTTTTTCAGACGTTATCAGAGATATAAGTGTAACGGTAGCAGCGCCATATTTTAATCGTACTAACGGGCCATTATTAATATTATTAGTATTAATGATGGGAATAGGACCATTGCTAAACTGGAGAAAATCAGATCCAAAACAATTAGTAAATAAAATTTTTTTTCCGCTAACAATCTCACTCTTAATTATTTTTATATTAATTATTTTTATAGGTTTAGAAAAATACTTAGCAGCAATAGCTTTTGGATCTTTATCTTTTGCAATTATCTCAATATTTCAAGACTGGGTTCAAAATACTAAAATTAGAATATCCTCTGGAGATAATAAATTTTTTGCTTGGTGGAATTTAATTAATTCTAATCGCCAAAGACACGGAGGTTATATAGTACATATTTCTATCATTATGATTGGTATGGGAGTAATAGGAACAAACTTTTTCGATCAAAGAACGGATCAAGCTATTTTTTTAGAAGAAAGTATAGTTTTAGATAATTACCGAATTGAATATATTGATCTAATAGAAAATACCAAACCTGATAGGATTACTAGTTCAGCATATATGAATATTTATAAAATTAATCCCTCAGAATATAAAGAATATTATGAAGAGGAATCAAATGGATACAAAATACCAAAAAATATAAGAGGAATTAATGATAAAAAAATTGGAAATATTATTTTAAAACATGAATTCTTTCCTAATTTCAATCAAATCTCTGTCAGATCAGGAATATTATCTACCCCTATAGAAGATCTTTATGTCATACCACGAGATTTCTTGGAAGATGGTAGGATAGGTTTAGCTGTAAGTATTAATCCGCTTGCGTCATGGCTTTGGATTTCAGGTCCGTTTTTTATATTCGGAACAATTTTTGCTTTGTGGCCCACTAGTAGAAATAAAAAAAATAATAATTTCTAAATAATGTACGTATTCTTAATTACAATAATTGTTATTTTTTCTATATGTGTGGTTTTATATCCTATTTTATTCAGTAATGAAATAAACAAAAATGAACATAGTAAAAATTCTAATAACCAAATTATCTATTCCAAAATTGAGAAAGAAATAGAAAAAACAAAACAAGAATTAAATAATGATAAAACAAAAAAATAAGAATCTAAACCTAATCTTAATATCTATTATTTTTATAATAACAATCATTTTACTTAATACAGAAGTAACAGAATCTTCTGAAAATAAAGAATTCATATATGGTGAAGTTTTAATGGGTACTAAAGGAGAAAACCTACCAGAAAATATAACTTTAAAACTTTTTAAAATTGACGAAAATAATAATCAAATAATAGAAGTAGAATCTACAAATATAGATACAAATGGAAAATTCATTTTTGATCACAATAGGGAAAAATATAATTATAGAATTTTGATACTTGGAGGTGAATATATTGAATATAGAGATATATTAGTCAACGAACCTGGATATATAGAAATAATAATTTATTCGTCTTCCCCATCCCTAGAAGATATTTCAATATTAGATTACACAATAATGATTACAAATATAGTTGGTCGCGATAGAAACATTTCAGTTCTATCAGTTGCAAAAATAACTAATACTTCAGATTCAACTTGGATACCTGATATTACTAGTCCAGAATTAACAGGATTGGACTTATTTAGATTTAATCTTCCTGAAGGATATATCTCTTTATCAGTAGAATCTCAATTACCTGAAGGAAACATTATGGAAATAAATACAGGTTTCGCTATGACTAATCCCATTCCGCCAGGAGAACATTCTATAATAATGAGCTTTGAAAAAAAATATAATAATAATAACTTTAATTACCCTCTACGACTTCCATTTGGAGCGAATAGAATAAAAATTTTACTCCCTGAAAATAATGGAGGACTAACTAGCAAATACTTAAAAAAATCTGAAAATGTAACCTTAAATGATAAAATTTTTAAAGTTTTTAAAGGGGAAAATATTATAAGAAATTCGCAGCTGAATGTAGAGTTTACAGATCTTCCAGAACCAAATATTCAGGAAAAAACAGTAGATTTCCTAAAAAGTAGAGGATATTCTATCGTTCTAGTTATATTTATCTCAATAATTCTATTATTGATTTTAGGTTTAGTAATTTTTAGAAAAAAAAATTACATATCAAAATTTTCTAACTATCAATTAGAAAATATAAAACTAATTGCTATTTTGGATAAAAAATATGAAGATAATAAAATTTCTTCAGAAGAATATTTCTCTAATCGAAAAAAATTAATGGATGAAATTACAAATCAAACTGATGAAAAATAGAAAAAAAATTATTCTAGCATTATTACCTATATCATTATTAATTATTATATTATTGATATCTAGTTTAGGTAAATCAGATGATAATAATCAATTAGGTGTTAATTCTAGTTTTTCATATGCTCCTATTGCTATACCAGAAGATAAAGATTTTACAATAAAAACACTTTTAGGAGATCAAATCTCTAAAAAAGATTACCCAGGAAAGATAATAATTTTAGATTTTTGGTCTTCATGGTGTATACCGTGTATACAAGAAGGTCCTGTATTATCAAATTTATCTAAAGAATGGAGTGATAGAAATGTACAATTTTTAGGAGTATCTGTTTGGGATACAAAAGAAAATGTATTAGATTTCATAAATAAAAATGATATTCAATATCCGAATGCTATAGATAAAAATGGTCAAATTGCCATAGATTTTGGAGTAAGAGGAATTCCAGAAAAAATTATAATTGATTCTAAAGGGAAAATTATCCATAGAATTATAGGACCTTCTACAAAACCATCTTTAGAGAAAATTCTCGATCAGTTAACAACTGAAATACTGAAAAATAATTAGTACATTTATAATAAAAATAAGAGTAAAATTATTATAAATAAATATTTATAACAAAATGAATCACAGATTAGAAATAGATAAACCTGGACAAGTTTATGGACCTTATGATGTTAGCGTTTCAAGAAAAAAATCTCATGAATATGAGAAAATTTTTGGTATTTCTGAAAAAAAAACTTTACCACCAATAATACATATAGTACTAGCATTGACTAAATTAATTGATGATATAGGTGTTATTTCAAAAGAAATTGAAACCATACATGCTGGGCAAGGAATAAAGTGGTATAAGCCAGCTACACCAGAAAAAAAAATTATCGCAACTTGTGAGTTGAAATCTAATACCGAAAGAAAAAATTTAAGGTTTGCAACAATTAACGTGAAATATAATATAGAATCTTTGATGATTGGAGAATCATCTACTACTATTATAATTAGAAAGAGGTAATTACTATTACAAAAATTGAATATAATTTAGGTGATATATTACCTGAAATTACTATGAAAATATCACAAAAAGATATAAATTCTTATGCTTCTATATCTGGTGACCATAACCCAATACATTTAGATTATGAATATGCTAGAACTACACAATTTAAATCTTGTATAGCACATGGAATGATGAGTTTGGCAATCGTGACAGAAATGTTGGAAAAATTTTTTGGTAAAAACTTATACTCTAACTCTGAAGTTAAAACTAAATTTACAGCACCTGTTTTACCGAATGAAACTATAAAAACATTTGGAGAAATATTATCTATAAATTTAAATCAAAATAAAAAAAATATTATTTGTAAAATAGGATGTAAAAAAAACAATGGTGAAACAGTTATAGAAGGAAAAATCACTGTAACAATATAATAAATAGGAAAAAACATGACTGAACAAATTCATAAAAAAAATACAATTATCGCTTTAGATGCTATGGGTGGAGATCATGGTCCTTCAGTAACAATTCCAGCTGCTATTAAATCTATAAAAGAAAATAAAATTCCAATATTATTAGTTGGAGATAAAACCGAAGTGAACTATGAATTAGAAAAATATAACCCTAAAGATACAGCTCTAATTTCAATTGTTCCTTCAACAGGAGTAGTAAACGAAGACGAAAGCCCTGTACTTGCTTATAAATCAAAACCTAAAGCCTCTATTTTTGTAGCAGCATATCTTGTCAAATCTGGAAAAGCATCAGGTTTAGTTAGTATGGGTTCTACAGGAGCATCCATAGCAGCTTCTACAGTAATTTATGGAACTATGAGTGGAGTTGAAAGAGGGGCTCTAGGAGGTCCAATAATAGGTTACTCTCCCAATTCTATAATTATTGATTTAGGTACTAATGTAGATACTAAACCTGAACAACTATTAGATTTCGGTGCCTTGGGTAGTATCATGTCAAAATTAATTTATAAAAATGAAAATCCTAAAATTGCATTATTGAGTGTTGGTAAAGAAAAAGGCAAAGGAAACTCTTTAGTCAAAAATACTACAAATTTACTCTCAAACAGTGACTTGAATTTCGTTGGTAATATAGAACCAGAAGAATTATTAAATAATCAAGTAGAGGTAGTACTTTGTGATGGTTTCGTAGGTAATATTGTCCTGAAATTAACAGAATCATTAGGCAAAAGAATTTGTGATGAAATTACTTCAGAATTAGGTGATACAGAAATTTCACAAAAGATTACTAAATCTATATTTGAAAAAACAAATACTTTAGAATCTTTTGGTGGAGGACCTTTATTAGGAGTAAAAGGAGTTTCAATTGTAGGACATGGAGGATCTGGAATTAATGCAATTTCTAATGCAATTTCTACTGCAAAGTATGTAATAGATTCAGATCTAGTTAATGCACAATTAAAAGAACTAGAAAGAGTAAGACAGACAGTAAAATAATCATAAATTTTACTATGAAAGGAAATACTAATTGGAAAATAAATCTCGTACAGTACTTATTACAGGAGCATCCAGAGGTATAGGAAAAGCTACTGCAATAAAACTTGCCTCAATGAATCATAATTTAGCTATAAATTATAATAGTCATAAAGATGAAGCTGATGAAGTAGTTGCAGAAATTAAAAAATTAGGTGGTAATGCAATTTCAATTCAAGGTAATGTAAAAGATAAAAATGACTGCGAAAACATAATTAAGACTACAGAAGATAAATTTGGTACAGTTGAAATTCTTATAAATAATGCTGGAGTAATAAGTGACTCTTTACTTCTAAGGATGAAAGATGAAGATTTTGAACATACGATGCAAACAAATATGTATGGTACTTTTTACTGCACTCATAGAGTCATTCAATCAATGGTAAAAAATCGTTGGGGTAGAATTATAAACATTTCTTCAGTCGTGGGAATAAGAGGAAATATAGGTCAATCAAATTACGCTGCTTCTAAATCTGCTATACATGGTTTTAGTAAATCTATTGCTAAGGAAGTAGCAACAAGAGGAATCACAGTAAATGTGGTAGCTCCAGGATATGTAAAAACGGCTACTTCTGATGTTCTTTCCGAAAAAATGAAGGAAACTGTTAAAAGTTGGATTCCTATGGGTAGATTTGGAGAAATAGAAGAAATAGTACCGATTATAGTTTTTTTAACCTCAGATGAGGCAAAATATATCACTGGTGAAATTATAAGGGTTGATGGAGGCATGGCAATATAAACAGTTATGGATAGTGAGAAAAAATATAAAATTTTTGAAGGAAAGGTAGCATTAATTACTGGTGGTTCTAGGGGTATAGGATTATCTATAGCATTAGAATTAGCAAATAGAGGTTGTAACATTTGTTTCACATATCTAAAAGACCATTCTTCAGCCAAAAAATCAGAAGAAATTCTTAAATCTAAGAATATAAAAGTACTAAAAATTCGTAATCATATTGGTGATTCAGAATCTATTAGTGGAGTGGTAAAAGCAATAAAAAAAGAATTTGGTGAATTAAATTTCTTAATTAATAACGCTGCATCAGGTGTAATGAAAACATCTTCTGAGTTAAATTCCCATCAATGGGATTGGACAATGAATATTAATGCAAAAGGTCCTTGGATAATGACGAAAGAGGTTTCTAAAATCATGCCAAAAGGTAGCAGGGTAATAAACATATCTAGTCCTGGTTCAAAAACAGTTCTTCCGTCTTATTTTGCAGTAGGAGTATCAAAATCAGCACTTGAAACAATAACTAAATATATGGCTATTGAATTGTCTGAAAAATCTATATCAGTAAATGCAGTATCACCAGGATTTATACAAACTAAAGCTTTAGATGCTTTTCCTGAAAATTTGTCTATAAAAGATTTAGCTAAACGAAATACACCTGCAGGAAGGCCAGTATCTGGTAAAGATGTAGGAAATGTAGTAGCTATGCTTTGTGGAGAAGATGCAGAAATGATTAGAGGTCAAACAATAATATTAGATGGAGGTGAAACAATATTATTCAGATGATTTTGTCACTATAACATCTAAATCATTAATTTTTAATTTAGTACCTTTTTTTGAATATAAAATTTTCACCAATGCTAGAGCATTATTATCATCATTATCTACTGAAGTTATTTCTCCAACGGTTAAGGAATTATGATTTATTTTATCTCCAATCATAACATGATTATTTGATTTCAATAAAACTAATGATCTTTTTGTTTTTTTATAATTCAATAATCTAGCTATTACTTCTTGTCCAACGTAACAACCTTTTTCAAAGTTGACCAAATTTATCAATCCCGCTTCGATTGGATTGGTGTGGAGACCAAATTCTCTATGGTAACTAGGAATCATATTTTTTACACAATATGAACTGAAATTTTTTTCAGTAGATATTATAAAATCAAAAGAGTTTAAAGTTTCAAGAAAATCAGAAATGTTTTTTTTGTCCAAAATTATTTCATACCAATCAACTTTTTTAGAAATATCTTTTATTACGGTAATTTGATAACCATTAATGTCGCATATATTGTAATTCTCATTTACTAAATTTAATTCTTTTTGTAACGATGATTTTATATCTTTACCATATAGGATTATTCTAGAAATATTCTTACTAATATCAGACAACATAGAATCTTCAATTATTGTATATTTTTCTATTTCATTAATAACTATAGATAGATCATTAGAATCAGATAACAAATATAAATCATTATCATTTCTCATTAATATTAAAAAGGAATCAACTATCCTCCCTTTATTATTTGTAAGAAGTGTTCGAATAGGATTAAGTTGATTTAAATTTGATAATTCATTTGTTGTTAATCTATTTAATAAATCTAAAGAATCTGCACCAGAATGTTTAATTATTGAAGAATTTGATCTTAAATAATAGTAAGCATTCTTTTTCATTTAAAATTTTACGCAGCGAAAGACGTTCCACATCCACAAGTACTTTTAGCATTGGGATTCTGAAATTCGAAACCTTTTCCGTTAAGACCGTCTGAATAATCCAAAACAGTACCAGCTAAAAAAACAAAGGCTTTCTTAGGAATAAAAACTTGTATACCATTTTGATCAATAATTTTATCTGAGTCATCGGCAGAATCTACAATTTCCAAAACGTATTGTAATCCAGAACAACCACCACCCTTAACTGCTACTCTTAAACCAAATTTTTTTTTACCATCACGTTTAGCAAATTCATTAATTTTATTAGCTGCACTTTCAGTAATACGTATAGTATTTATAGGAACACTTTGTTGATCTAAATTAGTCATATCTATTTTCTTTATAAAATATATTTTTCAACATATACTTCTTAATAGTATCTAATTTTACATATTTTGATCATACTTTTTTATAGTAACAAATGAAATAATTAAAAAGAACTCATATGAAAAAATCAAAGATAGCTATAATCGATACGGGTTCAGCTAATTTACATAGCGTACTAAAGGCATGTAAAAGAGTTGGTACTAACGTATCAATTACATCAAATAAAAAAGATTTATATAAGTCTGATGGAATTATATTTCCAGGTGTTGGAAGTAGTGACGCTGTAATGAATTACGTTGAAAAAAATAATCTAATTAATACTATTACAACCCTAATGGACAAAGGTCATGCTTTCCTTAATATTTGTTTGGGTATGCAAGTATTATTCAACTCTTCAGAAGAGGGAAATAAAAAAGGGTTGGGCTTTATAGATGGAGAAGTCAAAAAATTTCAAAGAGATAATAAAAATATAAACCTCAAAATCCCACATATGGGATGGAATACCGTTAATTTTAAATCTACTCATACTATTTTTAATGGTGTACCTAACAAATCAAACTTTTATTTTGTACATTCTTACTACTGTAAACCTAAAGAAAATAAATATTTTTTAGGAGAAACAAACTACGGAATTTCATTTTGTTCAGTATCAGTAAAAAAAAATGTTATTGCTACACAATTTCATCCAGAAAAGAGTGGTGATTTAGGTTTGGAAATATATGATAATTTTACTAAAAAGGTTTCAGGATAAAAATGATAATTCCAGCTATAGATATTAGAAATGGTAAGTGTGTACGACTTACCCAAGGAAACTATAATAAAGAAACTGTTTTTGATGAAGATCCTATTAAAATTGCAAAAAGATGGCAAAGCTGCGGAGCAAAAAAAATACATATTGTAGATTTGGATGCAGCAAAACAGAATAACAATAATTACGAAATTATAAAAAAAATATTAGAATCTGTAAAAATTCCTATTCAAGTAGGTGGAGGGATAAGAAATATAACTATAGCAAAAGAAATGATTAATATTGGCGTAGAACAAATAATTTTTGGAACAGCCGCTATAGAACATCCAGAAGAAATACATCTCTCATTAAAAGAATTTGGAGATGAAAAAATTATAGTAGGTATCGATAGTCAAAACGGATTTGTCAAAACTAGAGGGTGGATAAATAATACTGGTATAAAAATACAAGAAATTGTTAAAAAAATGGAAACCTTAGGGGTAAAAAAGTATATGTTTACCGACACCCTAAAAGATGGTACACTACATCATCCTAATTTTGAATCAATTAAAAAAATAAGAAATTTAACTAAATCTCATATCATTGTTGCTGGAGGGATTGCAGATATTAATGACATTATAAAGTTATCAAATTTAGGTATACAAGAAGTAGTTGTAGGTATGGCTATATACACAGGTGCAATCGACTTAAAAACATCAATAAATACATTAGAACAAAAAAAATGACAAATGTAAAAAGTAACGTAAAAAAAACTAAACATATCGAACCTACATTTGATCCACAATCATTAATTACTCTCGCTCCCATACACCCTGATCAAATTGTTGGAGATATGTGTTCAAGAAACATCGACTTACCTATAACATTAGCAAAATATCTTTATAGAGGAAAAGTTTATGCTATAGATATCAAAAAAGAATTCAATAATGATCTTATTAAGTCAGGGAAAAAATTTAATTTAAGTAATATTAAGCCTATCATTTCAGATGGTAACACCATTCCTATTAATGAAAATTCTTTAGATGGCCTAATTATTTCTGACTACCTAAACAAAATTACTGGAATAAAAAATTTATTTAAAGAATTTTCGCGCATTACCAAGAAAACTGGTTGGATCTCAATAATAGAATGGATACCTGTGGAAGGTAAAATAAATTTTGGACCTGCAAAATCTAGAAGAATTAGTCAAGAAAAAATAATTACATTAGGAAAAAGTGTAGGGTTAAAAATTATTACACGTAGAAATATTTCTGAAAATCACTACATTGTAATTTTTAAAAAAACTTAGTAATATGCTTTCAAAAAGAATTATACCGTGTCTAGATGTTGACCGAGGAAGAGTAGTAAAAGGTGTTAGTTTTATCGATATACAAGATGCAGGTGATCCAGCCGAATTAGCAAACTATTATAACTGTGAGGGAGCAGATGAATTAGTATTTTTAGATATTACAGCTTCGTCAGAAAAAAGAAAAACTATGATAGAAGTAGTGGAAAAAGTTTCTTCAGAAGTTTTTATCCCTTTGACCGTAGGTGGAGGAGTTAGTTCTACAAAAGACATGGGAAATATGTTAAACGCCGGAGCAGATAAAGTAGCTATTAACTCAGCAGCTATTACAAACCCAAAATTAATTCAAAATTGTAGTAAATATTTCGGTTCACAGTGTGTAGTGGTAGCAATGGATGCAAAAAAAACAAATACAGGTTGGAAAGTGTATAGTCATGGAGGAAAAATAGAAACTAATAAGGATGCTTTAAATTGGGCAAAAGAAGCATATAATCTTGGTGCTGGTGAATTATTAGTTACTAGTATAGATCAAGATGGCCAGCAAACTGGATATGATAACGAACTACTAAAAAATATTTCCGATAGTGTAGAAATACCAGTCATAGCAAGCGGAGGAGCTGGAAAACTAGAACATTTTAATGATGCATTCAAATATGGAAAAGCTGATGCAGTTCTAGCCGCTTCACTTTTCCATTTTAGAAAATTAAGAATTATAGAAGTCAAAGAATATTTAAGTAATAATGGTTTCATTATTAGAAAATAAAAATTAATTATGATTAGAAATAAAGATTTAAGTTATCCAGAAGCAATAGTTTTTGACTGTTATAAAACTTTGTTCGAAAATTCAACTTCTGATTGGATAACTACATTTAATAAAATAATAAATGATTTAAATTTAAAGATTTCAAAAGAAAAATTATGGAAAAAATGGAAATTTCATGAAGTTAATTTTAGAAAAAATAGAACAAATTTGGAAAATCCAATGAAAAGTCCAACATTTATAAACTATCGCACAGCATGGACAGATTGTTTTCGAATAACTTTTAAAGAATTAGATATAAAATCTGATTATAAACTAGCAGGACATATTGCAGCTCAACATATGTCAATCAGACCTATTTTTCCAGAAACAAAATTTACTATAAATGAATTATCAGATAAAGTGAAATTAGGAATTTTTTCAAATGCAGATGAAGAAGGATTACAACCACTAATAAAAAATTCAGGATTAAAATTTGATATAATTCTTTCTTCAGAAAAAGCTCAAGTATATAAACCTTCACCTTTAGCATTTATGAAAGTTTTCAATTCTCTAAAAGTAAAACCTGAAAATTCATGGTATGTTGGAGATCATCTATTTGACGATATTTTAGGAGCCCATTCAGTAGGTTCAACAGCTATATGGATTAATAGAAACAATTCTAAAATTGAAAAAAATGAGGAAAAACCAGATATAATTATTAGTGAACTTAGTGAATTATGCAAAATTTTAGATCAGATAAAAAAATAACTCCAAAATATAATTCAGATGGATTAATTACAGTAGTAATACAAAACTCTGTAACAAAAAAAGTTTTAATGGTTGGTTTCATGAATTCTGAGGCATTTAAACTCACATTAATAGGACCAGATGTTTGGTTTTATAGTAGAAGTAGAAAAAAACTTTGGAAAAAAGGAGAAACTTCAGGAAATTACCTCAAAGTTATGGATGTTTCTATAGATTGCGATGAAGATGCATTACTTATAAGTGTAAATCCAATAGGGCCAACATGTCATAATAATACTGAATCATGTTTCGATAAGGAAGAAACCTCTACTGAAATTAATTCAGAAATAATAGACATAATTTTCTCAGTTATAAAAGATCGTGCAAAAAAATTACCGGAGGATTCATACACTACAAAATTGATTAAATCTGGAAAAGGAAGAATATCGCAGAAAATAGTAGAAGAATCTGGAGAGGTTGCAGTAGCTATAATGTCACAAACAAAAGAAGATATATCAGAAGAAATGGCTGATCTAATTTATCACTTACTAGTAGGTATGTATATATCAGATTTAGAACCAAAAGATATTTATAAAATTCTTACAAATAGAAATAAATAAATTTATCAATCTGAGTTATTATCGAGCTCTATAGCATATTCCATAGCATTAATTGCAACTTCTATCATCGAATCATCTGGATTTCTTGTAGTAAGTTTTTGTAATAATAAATTTGGATAACCAATCAAATTAACAAGAAAATTTGTAGAATAACGACCACTAAAGCGAATTAATTCATAACTTATTCCAGCAATTAATGGAACAAAAATTATCCTAGAAACAATAAGAAACCAAAAAGGTTCTCTAGGCACAATAATAAAAAATAAAATAGAAATAAAAACTACAGTCAATAAAAAAGACGTCCCACACCTAGCATGTTCTGGAGGATATTTTTTCACATTATTTACGGATAAAGTATCCTTTTTTTCAACTAAATGTACCGTCATATGCTCGGCACCATGGTATCCAAAAACTCTTTTTATATCTTTGAATTGTCCTATAAGCCAAATATATCCAATAAACAATATCAATCTTAAAACACCTTCAACAATATTCGACATTAATTCATTTTCAAAACTATTATCAAAAATTTCGGATAAATAAAGTGGTAATAAAAAGAAAATGCCTATAGAAAAAATAAAAGCAATAAATAGAGTTATTGCCATAGATAACTTACCTGGTTTATCAATTAATTCTTCACCGGAAGACTCACTTGAAGAAATAGCTAGTGCTTTCATACCTATTATCATCGTCTCTAGTAAAACCACTATACCTCTTACCAATGGGATTAAACGTAATTTCCCATTTGCCCAAGAATGAAGTGGTAAAACATGTCTAACTATTTTTCCATTAGGTCGTCTAACAGCCACAGTACAACAAGTCCTAGCCCGGATCATTACACCCTCAATTACTGCTTGACCACCGTACATTGGAGCGGAGGTATTAGGTGATTTTTTAAGAGTCACTTACGAATTTTTATCTTCTGATTCAGATAAACTATATCGCCTCTTCATTCTTTCTACACGACCTTCAGTGTCAACAATTCTCTGTTCCCCGGTCCAAAAAGGATGACAGCTACTGCATATCTCTGTACTAATTTCAGATTTTGTGGAAGAAGTTGTCCATGTAGCTCCACAACCACATTTCACAGTAACATTTTTATTATATTCAGGATGAATTTCAGATTTCATAAATTAATTACTCTTAGGATCTACGTTAACTCTTTTTTTTCCTTTGGATTTATAATCAAATCTCACGTTACCATCTATCAATGAATAAAGTGTATGATCTCTCCCCATTCCAACATTTAGTCCAGGATTCAATCTAGTACCTCTTTGTCTCACTATAATAGATCCGGCGTTCACAATTTCACCTGCAAAAGCTTTTACACCCAATCTTTTACCTGCACTGTCTCGTCCATTACGAGAAGTTCCACCACCTTTTTTATGAGCCATAGTAAAACCTCATTTTATTTACCAGATTTCTTAGTAGTAGCTTTATTTATATCAGTTATAGTTACACTAGTAACAGGCTGTCTATGACCTGTCTTAACCCTATGTCTAGTCTTGTTTTTGTAACGAAGCGAAGTGACTTTTTTAAGTTTATTATGAGATAAAATTTTCCCTTTTACAGATGCTCCTGAAATTATTGGAGAACCAACAATCAATTCACCTTCAATAAATGATAATACTACATTATCAAAAGATATCGAATCGCCAATATTACCTTTTTGACCTTGTATGGATATAGTATCACCTTCCCGAACCCGATGTTGGTGTCCGCCAGTTGAAAATATTGCATAATTAATAGTCATGTTATTTATAAAATAAAAATTAGATATTTAATTTTACGAATTTTAATTGTCTCAAATCAACAATTTAGAGGTAATAATATGTCAATAACTACCAATTAAATTGGTAATACAGCCATCTCTTTTTGCTAAATCAATTTCATATAATAAATCTTTAGACAAGATTTCATCTGTATTAATAATTGATTTACCAATTGAAAAAAAATGTTTAAATAATTTAGGATATGTATAAAATGTTGAAGTATAGTCATTAAATATTGAACCATTTTCAATGTAAGACCATGGTGATAAAGTAAGTTTGTTTTGAATAATGAATTTCATGTTTTTTTTATCATTTATACTCAAAAATAATTCTTCATATTTGTTAACCATATTAGTAATAGAATAATTAGATTCAATATATTTTTTTCCTTGAATTAATATACTCTCATCAATGTTAATAGCTTCTAAAATAGAATCTACAAAGATATCTATTTCATTAAATTTAACTTGGAAAATCCCTGGAATGTCTGATAAATCTCTTAATGCTCCAACTTTATAACATACTACAGGAGTCATATTGTAAATTGATTCTAACGGAATTAATCCAAAAGACTCTATAAATTTACCAGGACTAATTACTACATCTCCAATAGATAAATATGATGACATTTGATCTACATTCAGCCAATCATGTAATAAAATAATGTTTGCTGCATCATACTCTTTGATTATTTTTTTTATAACATTTATTTCAAAATTTGATTCATCGAATACTGATTCATTTGAATAAAATGGAACTAAGAGTTTAACTCGTCGATTTGAAAGTTTTTGCTGAAGTTTTTTTGTAATTTCAATAGCATTTATCAAGCCTTTTTCAGGAGTAGGTCTATGTGGAAATAAAACAAACAAATCTTCTTTAGATTTATTTTTTAGATTTATAATAAATTTCGAATCTTTTATCGTTTTATTACTAAAAACACCATTTGGAATACAACTAACCTGTTCTAAATTTTTCAACCCAGACATTAATACATTTGTTTCGATGCAATTTTTCAAATAATTAGAAGGTACTACTGTTTTGTTTGAAGATAATAATAAAGATGACAAAATAGATTCTTCATAAAAATAATCATGAAAAGATCTAATAACTTTAGAGGAATTTAGATTCGGTCTTAAATACAATGTATCAGCATGTAAATATATTACATCACTTTTATCTGATTGATTTTGAATTTCCTCTAAATTAGATAATAATTTATACGGTGGTATCTGATGGGTAGAAGGAAAAATTCCTCTAAAATTTAAAACTGGGTCAACTAAAACATTATCAAAATAAAACTTACTACTAATCTCATTTGTTCTAGTAGATAAAATATTTAATTGATGATCTCTTTTACTTAATCCTGAAAAGAGATCCATTAAGATTTTTTGAGAACCACCAATTATTTTATTAGGATAAATTGGAGCTATAGAAATTCCAGTAATTCTCAATTTTTAGTTACACTAAATCTGAATAAAAACGATTAAACCAAACTAAAGGTTTTTTATTTTTAATTTCAACGTTTAATACTAAACCTATAAATAAAGTATGGTCAGCCTCTTCAAATGAATTTATAACTTTACATCCCATATTAACTAAAGAATTAGAAATAAAATAAATATCAGAATTTAAATTAATAGACCAATTAATATTCGAAGTATTTTTAAATTTAGATGGTGCTGCATAATAATCAGCTATTTCTTTCTGATCATTACTTAGTATATTAATACCAAATTTTTTTTTATTTACTATATAAGAATGAGTATCTCGAGAAACATCCACAGAAATTAATACTAAAGGAGGAGTAATAGATAGTGACATAATTCCATTTGCTGTCATCCCATGACAATTTCCTTGATCATCTGTCGATGTAATTATAGAAACACCAGTTGGAAACATAGACCATGCATCTTTAAGTTTTTTCTCAATCATGATTTAGGAGAATTTGTAATTTACTCAACATTATTATCAGAATCTTTTATTGAATCAGTAATATTTTTTTTATCTTCATTTTCATTTTTCTGTTTAGCCGGATCAATAACTCTTATTTTGCTAACATTATCTCCTGACGAAACATCATGAATTTTAACTCCTTGAGCATTTCTACCTGTCCTTCTTATCTCTTTTAAATTAGTTCGTAAAATCTGTGCTTTCTCGGTAACAAGCATTATGTTACCTTGGTCATCATCCGTAATTTCAGAACTCACTACAACCGCATCTGCGACCTTACCTGTGCCCGTTCTACCTGTAGTTACTTTCAATGTGATCAGTCCTTTTCCACCTCTGCGTTGGGTTTTATAATGTCGCATGGCTGTAAGTTTACCTCTACCTTTTTTACCTACAATCAATAGGTATCCATCTTCGTCAACAACATCCATTGCTACTACTTCGTCTCTTTGATTAAGGTTTATACCTCTTACACCTCCTGCATTTCTTTGTGTTGACCTGATATTATTTGAAGCTACTCTAATAGATAAACCTGCTGCCGTTACTATAACTATATCTTGATGTTCACTTACGAGACTAGCTCCAACTAATTCATCATCATTTTTAAGATTAAATGCTCTCAATCCAGATCTATTCATATTTTTTAACAAAGGAAGATGCATTCTTTTTACTTGTCCTTTTTTGGTTACTATAACCAAATAAGTATCCTCTATTAAACTAGATACAGAAATCATTTCATGAATTTGTTCTCTTTGTTCAATATTAAAACCTAAATTATTTACAGGTGTCCCTCTAGAATTTCTAGATTGGTCTGGTGGTAAATCAAATACTCGACATCTAAATACGCGCCCCCTATCAGTAAAAAAGAGTAAATAATCATGAGTATTTGCAAGTTGTAAAAAAGGAGTAATATCATCTTCTTTAGTCATTCTCTGTCCTCTTTTACCTACACCGCCACGATGTTGTCTCCTATAAGTATCAGTCTTTACTCTTTTAGCGTATCCATTTCGTGTTAAAGTAATTACAACTTCTTCTTTTGGTTCAGTATCTTCTCTCTTCCATTCACCAAGTTCTTCAGGATGTACAATAGTTCTACGTTCATCTCCATATTTTTTCTTTAATTCATTTGTTTCTTTACGAATCACTTCAAGAACTTTTTCTGGATCATTTAACAAAGACTCTAATTCGGAAATAAAATCTAATAATTCTTTGTATTCCTGTTCAATTTTTTGTCTTTCTAAAGCAGCCAAACGTCTAAGTTGCATATCTAAAATAGCTTGCGACTGGATCTCAGATAGAGAAAATTCATTAACTAAATTATTACGAGCTTCTTCTACATCTGCTGAAGATCTAATTAATTCAATAACTTTATCTAGGTTATCTATAGCTACTCTCAAACCTTCTAAAACATGCAGCCTTGCATTTGCTTTTTTAAGTTCAAATTCAGCTCTTCGTCTCACTACTTCTTCACGGAATTCAATATAGTGAATTAATGATTGTTTTAGATTTAAAACTCTGGGAGTACCGTTTACTAAAGCTATCATATTAACTGAAAATGAAGACCTCAGTGGAGTTTGTTTATATAAATTATTTAACACCACAGGTATATGAGATCCTCTTTTCATTTCAAGGACTATTCTCATACCTTTTCGATCTGATTCATCTCGAATTTCCGAAATTCCATCAATTTTTTTTGATTTGATTAAATCTGCTATACGAGATATTAAATTAGCTTTATTAACTTGAAAAGGTATCTCACTAAAAACTATCCTTTTACGATCTTGCCTTTTAACATCTTCAATTTGGTGTTCAGACTGTACTATAATTCTTCCTCTTCCAGTAGTATAAGCATCTCTTATACCTTGTTGACCCCAAATATGAGCACCAGTAGGAAAATCAGGACCGGTAACATGTTTCATTAAAGAATCAATGGTAGCATCAGGATTTTTTATCAGGTGATTTATTGCATTACAAATTTCAGTTAAATTATGTGGAGGAATATTTGTAGCCATACCAACAGCAATTCCTGACGCTCCATTTACTAATAAAGTAGGAAGCCTAGCAGGGAGAACAGAAGGTTCTCGTAAAGATTGGTCAAAATTTTCCATCCAATCAACAGTATCTTTCTCTATGTCGCTAAGAACCATCTCAGTTATTGGAGATAATTTACACTCGGTATATCGCATCGCAGCTGCTGCATCTCCATCCACAGAGCCATAATTACCCTGCCCATCTACCAACGGATAACGCAATGAAAACGGTTGAGCCATTCTTACTTGAGCTTCGTAAACAGAACTATCACCATGAGGATGATATTTACCTAATACCTCTCCAACTAATCTAGCACTCTTTTTATAAGAAGAATTAGGTCGCATTCCTTGGTCATGCATAGCATATAAAATTCTTCTTTGAACAGGCTTTAATCCATCACGTATATCTGGTAATGCTCTAGAGATAATTACACTCATAGCATAATCGAGATACGAGCTTCGCATTTCTTGTTCTATACCGATAGGTGTAGTTGTCCCTAAATCGCTAGAAGGTACTAATTTATCATCATTTATTATTTCATCATTTACCATAATGAATTACTCCTTAAAATTAGAACAACTAGATACTATAAATTTATACCATTTCCCTCGCGTGCGCGCAAGCGCGGGCGCGCGAGACCAATAATGTTATATATAGTATTTATATATAATATTTACGAATAGTTTAAATTAATCTGTCGAACGATCTAGAAAAGATAAAAATATACTATCAAATCCGGAAGGCAATAGACTTGTATCATAAAGATGCCACTGGACTCCCAAAATCCATAAATGACCAGGTCTTTCTAGGGCTTCAACTTTTAAATCTTTATTATAAGCAGAAACAAGTAAATCAGATGATATAGTTTTATTTGTAACTAATCTGGGTTTAGATCTTAATATATTAACCCACCCCGACCCTCCAATAGTAAAGGAAGTTTTTGAGCCAGGAACCAAAAAAATTCTATGTTTTAAATTATTACTAAATTTATTTTCTAAATTTGGTTTAGATTCATTTTTCCCACCATAAAAATAATTTAGAACCTGCATCCCCCAACCTATACAGAGTACTGGAATATTTATCTTTTCAGCATATGAAAATAAATCTAAACTAATCTCATTTTCATTAAAATTTTTATTACCAACGAATAATAAGCCTGAATATTTAGAAAAATTATTACCATTTCTAAAAATTTCATACTTAATTTTATGATTTGAAATTAACTTAATATATTCTTCTGAAGTCTCATTTATTGGGCTGATTATTCCGATAATTTTATTTGACATAAAATTCTAAAATGGTATGCCCCATAATCCCATCCACTGAGAAAAATCCTTCTCTATTAATAGGCCAGAATCAGATAAGTCTCTGCCTAATACGCTCTCTGCAGTTTTATCTCTTTCTCCTTCGTTATCTCCAGTAGGGATAAATGGGTAGAAAGATTTTCTATCATATCTGTATATACAATAACTTCTCAATCCTCTCCTAGTAGAATTATCGTCTATATCTATGGACAAATATATTTCAAAAATTGCAGCAATTAAATTTTCAGAACCTCCATTAGAAGAAATGGCATTACCAATAGTATAAATACTCGAAACTAAATCATTGAAATTACCATCTTCAAGAATTACCCATACCAAACCATCAGCTTCTTTTTTTATTTCATACAATGTTCTTGTAGCTCCATCACCATCATATAAAATACTATCGATTTCATTCGAAAAGTTTAATAAAAAATTATTATTTTTATCATCTGAAAATAAAACTCCCGCTCTCCTAGCAGGTGAAACTTCTCCCTTGGATTGCAATAGTTTCTCAGATGTCAAAAAAGTTGATAATGCACTCCAATCATCTATAGGAGCTTTTTTAGAATTGAAAAATCTCATAATTAAAATTTGTAAAACTACATTCTAGATTGTAGTTCTCTCAAACGTTTAATTCGTTCTTCAACAGGTGGGTGAGAAGACCATAAATGCATACCACTAGAACCCTTAAGAGAAGCAGAAATAATTAGAAAAGCATTTGCAGTTTGTAATTTCCTTAAATCTTGATCAGGTATTTTTGAAACTGTACCACTTATTTTAGCAAGAGCATCTGCTAATGCTCCAGGATCTCCACATATTTCAGCACCTGTATGATCTGCACCATATTCTCTGTATCTCGTTAAGGCTAAAACCAACAATTGACCAATAAAATAAACAATAATGGTAGCCAAATATGCTATCATCATAGCACCTCCGCCACCTTCTCTTCGTCTTCCCATTCCACCAAATAACATATTCCAAAAAAACATCTGCATTAAAAAGCTTGTCAACATAACAAAAAAGTTTCCCATGGCCAAAACTTTAATATCACCATTAACTATATGCGCAAGTTCGTGTCCAATTACAGCTGTCAATTCTTTTTTATTCAATCTTTTTTGGATACCAGTAGTGACAGCAACAAGAGATTTTTTTGGATTACGTCCTGTCGCAAAAGCATTAGGAACTTCTGAATCAATAACGGCCAATTTAGGCATTGGCATTTCGTATCTGTTAGCCAGAAAACTAACAATTTCATAAAGTTCAGGTTCTTCGGATTTAGAAACTTCTTTAGCTCCAGTAGATTTAAGCACCATTTTATGTGAAAAATAATATTGAAAAATAGCCATAATTCCAACTAGAATAATCACAAATCTTATTGGAATACCTAAACTCATTAAAAAAAATGAAAATCCTGCATAAAGAATGCCTAACATAAACATTGTAAAATACATTCTTGATACTAGTTTTGGATCTCTTCTAAAAGATTTAATGCCGTTGTTCAAAATTACTCTCTCCAAAATGTTAAATTCTTTTAAATAAAGGTTACTAAAAAATTATTAAATTTTCATAAACCATAGTAACATTTTTTTTATAATACAAATTTTATACGTAAATTATATGAGTAAAACTCCAACAAATTCAAATTTTAGCCAAATAGAAAAAATCGCTATTGAAAGTGTCAAAATGGCTTCTAAATATGTAAGTTCTAGATTTGGGACTAATTTAAGTATTAAATCAAAATCTGGAAATCCAGGGCAAGATTTAGTTTCAGATGTAGATAAGAAAAGTCAAGAAATTATAAAAAATATTGTATCTGAAAATTTTCCAGAACATTATTTTTTAGGAGAAGAAGATGAAAATATTTATAATCCTTCAACTGATTGGATTTGGGCTGTAGATCCTATAGACGGGACTAATAATTTTGTTAATAATTCTCTACAATATGCCATTTCAGTAGGTGTTTTATATCGTGGTATACCAGTAATAGGAGTCGTATGGGTACCATGGGCTAATTCTGATTCAGGTCTAATAATCCACTCTTCAAAAGATAATGGTTGTTGGATAGGTAATCAAAAAATAATTATCAATCAAGATAATGATAAACCTATTAGAGGAAAATTATCCGGAGTCCCAAATAGATTAACAGAAACATACTTTACAAATAAAAAATTAAGAAATAACTTAGGAGAAGAACGAGTAATAGGAAGTACAGCATATGAACTATTTTTAGTTGCATATGGTTCTATGCAATTCGCAATTAGTGGTTTTGCAAATGTATGGGATTTTGCAGCTTCAATAATAATTATCCAAGAAGCTGGAGGAGAAATATATTATTTAAACAAAGAAAAAAATTTTAAAAAATTTATCTGCTGGAATATATCTCATGATAAAACTAAAAGTATTGAAAATTTACGTAGATGGAAAGGGTTAATATTAGCCGGTAATCCAAATATAGTTAATTTTATTTCGAAAAATATTAAAAAGAAAAAGAAACTAGGAATATTTTAATCTTCAAGAATTAATTTCATACCAAAGGCCAAGGAATATTAATTTTTGAATCCAGATTAGGGAAACTACCTTTTTCTACCATGTTTTTTCCTCGATTTATCAAAGATTTTAATTCCAAATCACTTATATATCTATTTGTATCATCAATAAATTTTTTGTCATTTTCAAGCAAATATACTAATCTTTTAATATTATCCATTATTTCTAAAGGATATTTTCTCCCAATAAATTCAAACATCACCGTCCTTATTCTTGAAAAATAATTAAAAGTAAGTCCATGATCAATTGCCCATATTTTTTTGTCATTCTTATCAATCAGACATGAACTGGCCTTTCTATCAGAATTATTTACTAAAACATCAAAAGCAGCGATATAAATAAAATCTTCCAATCTTGAATCACGTTCTGTGAAATAGTTTTTAGAAGTAAAAGAATTAATATAAAACTGCAGACTTCCTAATCCATATGGACCATCTCTGATAACTAAAGGAGGAAGATTAGGCCATCCTAGTTCAGTAGAAATAATCCAAGCAAATTTTTCTCTTAAATATAAAGATTTATTAGGAAAATCTCTAAGAGGTCTTTCACCTGATGCAGGCTTATAAATTGCGAACATTTCATCTTTATGATTTTTATCTGATTGAAGTTTTACGAGAAAAACATAATTGGATCCTTCAGGAAAAAGAACTATTTTTTTGAAATTCCAATTACTTAATTTATCGATAATATCATTATAATTTTCCAAGAAATTATAACCTATTTAGTTATTGAGTCTGATTTGACAGAATATCCATTCAATTTATTGCACAAATGGGTATTATCTGGATCCAAAGGAACATTGCATAAAAAACAGGGTTTTCTACCAGATGAAACAACATCTAAAATTTTTCTTGATAATTTTTCAGCTTGATTTCTGGAAAAAGAAAAAGAGGAATCAATATATTCATCTTCGATATATCCAGATGAAAAAATAGTAAATATATCAGCCCTAGAATCATGAGATAAAGAAATATCATCTGAACGAAATTCAATATCATTATTAATTACTAAATTTTTATCCTCAAAATTATCTTTATTTTTGGGCTCTGTGTTAGTAGCAATAAATTGTGCTAATGAAATCCCGATTTGGAATAAACTCTCTTTTTCCATCCAAATAGTAACATTATTACTGTTAGATCTTGCAACAATTTTAAAAGTCCTCTTCCCAGGATTCCCAATTGAATCTGCGTTAATATATTCACATAGTCCAATAAAATATTTCATTTCATTTCCATAAAAAAGTATTTTTTTAATCATAACTGATCTAAAAGCTAAATAAAAAATAAATAAATGTTATAGATTTTATTATTATTAAATTATGAAGAAAATAGAACTATACGATACTACATTAAGAGATGGTACCCAACAAGAGGGTATTTCATTATCTGTTGAAGATAAAATAGCAATCACTCTAAAATTAGATGAATTAGGAATCGATTACATTGAAGGCGGCTATGCTGGAGCTAACCCTAAAGATGATGAATATTTTAAGAGAGTGTCATCTTTAAAATTGAAAAATTCAAAAATTACAGCCTTTGGTAATACTAGAAAACCTGAAACCAAAGTTTCTGAAGATCAATCAATATCTGCACTATTGAACAGTAAAGCTAATGTCTTGACCATAGTAGGTAAATCTTCCGCGTTTCAAGTTGAAAATATATTAGAAACTTCTTTAGAAGAAAATTTAGCTATGATTGAAGATTCAATCCGTTATTTAAAATCTAAAAATAGAGAAGTTTTTTTTGATGCAGAACATTTTTTTGATGGCTATAAAGAAAATCCAGAATATTCATTACAAAGTTTAAATATTGCTATTAACTCTGGAGCTAATAGAATAATTTTATGTGATACTAACGGAGGAAGTTTACCTGAAGAAATAGAAAAAATCGTAAAGGAAGTAAAGTTAAAAGTTCAAAACAACTCAGTTATATTTGGTATTCACACTCATAATGATACTGATACTGCGGTTGCATCATCTTTATCAGCAGTAAAATCTGGAGTTATTCAAGTCCAAGCATGTATTAATGGTTATGGTGAACGAACAGGAAATGCAAATATGGTAAGTATTATTGGAAACTTATCAATAAAATTAGGATACAAAACTATCCCAAAAAATAAAATATCCTCATTGACTGAAGTTTCTAATTTTGTAGCAGAAATAGTCAATAGAAGACCTTTTCCTTTTCAACCTTTTGTAGGATCTAATGCATTTACTCACAAAGGGGGTTTACACGCTTCTGGTACTCAAAAAAATAAAGATGCCTATCAACATATAAACCCTGAATCAGTAGGTAATACGTCAGGGATAGTAATATCTGAATTATCTGGCAAAAGTAATGTTATGCAAAGGGTTAAAGATTTAGATCTAGACTCAATAATAGATAGTAACGATGCAAAAGAAATAGTAGATATAGTAAAAAATAAAGAATCCGAAGGTTTTACTTACGAAAGTAGCGAAGCATCTTTAGATCTAATCTTATTTAAACACACACCTAATTATGAAGCTCCTTTTGTTTTAATTGATTTTATGGTTTTAGTAGAAAATAAGAGAAGATCTTCATTTGGATCAGGATGGAGAAATGATGGTAATGAACATCCAATGCTATCTGAAGCTACAGTAAAAATACAGGTAGATAAAGAAATACGACACACTGTTTCAGAAGGAGACGGTCCAATAGATGCTCTAGATAAAGCACTTAGAAAAGGTCTTAAAAATTTTTATCCTTCTATTGAAAGAATCAGACTTACAGATTATAAAGTCAGAGTAGTAAATGAAGATCATGGTACTGGTGCTACAGTGAGGGTAATTATTGAATCTGCTGATGATAAACAGGTATGGAACACTGTTGGAGCTTCTTCAAATATTATTGAAGCATCATGGATAGCACTTTCAGATAGTATAGAATGGTGGTTGATAACTAATGGTATAAAACCCTTAATTAAGTGACCTTACCTATTCATTCTAACTCTACCTGCAATCATATCACCTATTTGTGATGTCCCCATAACATTACCTCCATCACCTGCAATATCCACAGTTCTATATCCATCAGAAATAGCGCCTTCTATTGCTAATTCAATAGAATCGGCTTCATCCTGTAATCCAAAAGACCATCTTAGCATCATAGCTGCACTTAATATAGATGCCATCGGGTTTGCAATACCTCTACCTGCAATATCAGGAGCTGATCCATGTATTGGTTCATATAAAGCAGGTTTACCTCCTCTTCTTCTTTTTTTCCCATCTGTTGGTGGTGCTGAAGCAAGAGAAGCAGATGGTAACATCCCCATAGAACCACCTATTACAGCAGATTCATCAGATAAAATATCTCCAAACATATTTTCAGTAACTATTACATCAAAAATAGAAGGGTTAGTTACCATTTGAATAGCAGCATTATCTGCTAACATATGATTCAATTCAACATCATGAAATTCAACAGACAATTCAGAAGTAACCTCTCTCCATAAACGTGAAGTTTCCATTACATTCATCTTATCCACAGAATGCAATACTTTTCTTCTTCTTCTTGCCAATTCAAATGCGACTCTAACTACACGTTCAATTTCCTTTTCAGTATAAGCCAAAGTATCAACTGCTCTTCTACCTCTACTGTTCTCCCATTTCCTTTTAGGTTTTCCGAAATATAAACCTCCTGTCAATTCTCTAACTATTACAAAATCAACACCCTCAATACGATCTGGTTTTAGAGGAGAAGAGTCAATTAATTGAGGATATATCTTACATGGACGTAAATTTGCAAAAAGTCCTAAATTTTTCCTTAATTTCAAAATACCATCTTCAGGTCTTACAGGCATTTCTGGATTATCCCATTTTGGCCCCCCAACAGCACCAAATAAAACGGCATCAGCACCTAAAACTAAATTTAATGAATCTTGAGGTAACGCAGTCCCAAATTCATCTATGGCATTACCTCCTACTCTACCTGCAACATATGTAAAATCATGTCCAAATCTTTCTGCTACAGCATCTAATACCCTTATAGATTCTGCTGTAACTTCTGGACCGATACCGTCTCCACCTAAAATTGCTATTCTTGCTTCCATTTAACTCTCTCAAAAAACACTAGTAATGTAATGTAATAAATTTTTCAATATTAAAATTTTATCACTTAATTCAGAGATTCAATAATTTTTCACCATCTAGGTGCTCTGAGTGATTCAAAATTACTTATTTCTTCTTCCATTCTAAATGACAAATCTATATCATCTAAACCTTCTATTAGACACTCTTTTCTAAAACTATCTATTTCAAATGTAGTAGAAAATTTTTCAGAATCTTTAATAGTTTGTTTTTGTAAATCAATCGTCAATTTATATATAGATTTTGTGGAATTTGCCATTATAAGATCCACAATTTCATCATCTAAAACGATAGTTAATAAACCATTTTGCATACAATTATTTCTAAAAATATCCGCAAAACTAGGAGCAATTATCACTTTAAATCCCATCTCATAAAGAGCCCAAGGTGCATGCTCTCTAGATGATCCAGAACCAAAATTTCTTCCTGAAACTAATATTGATGCTTTTTTATATTTAGTGTCATTTAATATAAAATCGGGATTTAAGATTCCATCTTCTAAATACCTCCAATCAAAAAATGCAAATTCTCCAAATCCAGTTCTTTCAATTCTTTTCAAAAATTGCTTGGGAATAATTTGATCTGTATCAACATTAGCTCTATCAAGTGGAGCAACTATCCCTTCATGCTTAATAAATTTTTCCAATATTTATACCTCCAATATGATATTTCCATATTATTTTTTATCATTATTATTTAATAATTCTTCGATAGGATCTATAGGCTTTTTAGGGTATACAGTGACTAAACCAACTATATTTCTTTTTCTTTCTTGTAATTTATGAAGTTTAAATACCACTATAAAAGCTAACACTCCAAGCAAAAATAAAATTATATCGGAAATAATCAATATTTTATATGTTGAGATGATATCTCCAATATTTTCCCTGTTACTAAACCATATTCTAGGAACAGTTACAGGATTAAAAAGAAATGCAATTAAATAAAAAACAGCCCAAAAATGTATACTAAAGTCAAAATTACCATCAGACTGCCAATTATCTTCAACACTGGGATCACTTCCTTTGAATAATTCTTTCAAAATTTGCCAAGGACGGAAAAAATTCATCCCAGGAATAAAAAACCAAAGTACTGACATTTCTGGAGAGAACCTCTGTTCTGAACTTTTAAGAGTTAATAAATTTCTTGAAGATCTATGAATAAAGGAACCAAAAATAAATATACATATAATGAAGTCTACAAATAAGACTAGAAATAATAAAAATGAAATATTCTGAGATTTAGAATATTCGTCATAATATTTTAAGACTGTCGGACATTCCTTTTGCTCATTTATTAAATCAATAACATCTAAACATTCAAAATTTTCTCTTTCAGAAAAATCTATCAAGGATTCTGGATCAAAAGTTGAAGGAGGTAAACTTGAGATACCATTAGATTGCCATTTTGTAACAAGAGAACTTATATTGTAATCTTGAAATGCTAGAGATATACTTACTAAACTCCATAATCCCAAGAAAATAGCTAATAAAACGATATTAAAACTATTGGATTCATAACAATAAGGATCATACCTTTCAGATTTAATACGATCTAATTCTTCCCTACCAGATAATTTTCTAAAAAAGTTTTTTCTCAATATAATCTTTTATTTCCAATTGCGAACATCTACAAAATTACCAGCTATTGCTGCAGCCGCTGCCATTGTAGGACTAACAAGATGGGTGCGTCCGCCTTTCCCTTGCCTTCCTTCAAAATTTCTGTTCGAGGTTGAAGCACATCTTTCTCCTGGAATTAAAATATCAGGGTTCATACCTAAGCACATTGAGCATCCTGAATTTCTCCACTCAAAACCCGCTTCAATAAATATAGAGTCTAATCCTTCTTTTTCCGCAAGAATTTTAGTTAGAGTAGAACCCGGCATAACTTGTGCCCGAACTGTTGAAGAAACCTTTTTTCCTTTAACAATTTCAGCAGCAGAACGTAAATCTTCTAGTCGAGCATTAGTACAAGAACCTATAAAAGCTCTATCAATTTTTATATCTTCAATATTAGTTCCTGGTTTCAATCCCATATAATCCATAGCTCGATTAGCAGATTCTTGATCAACTGGATCCTCAAATGTTTCAGGATATGGTATTGAATCTGTAATCTTTGAAACTTGACCTGGATTAGTACCCCAAGAAACATATGGTTCAAGTTCAGAACAATTTATTTCTATTTTAGTATCAAAAATAGCATCTTTATCACTTTGATATTCTCGCCATTTTTTTATTGAATCTTCATAACTTTCTCCTGAAGGAACAAATTTCCTTCCTTTCATCCACTTAAAAGTAGTATCATCAGGAGCTATCATTCCTGCCCGAGCACCAGCTTCAATTGACATATTACAAATTGTCATTCGGCCTTCCATACTTAATGATCTTATGGCATTGCCTGTATATTCAATAACATAACCTGTACCTCCAGCAGTGCCAATTTTACCTATAGTAGATAAAATCATATCTTTAGCTGTCACCCCGAGAGGTAATTCTCCTACAAAGTCTATTTGCATAGTTTTAGGTTTATTTTGTCTTAATGTTTGTGTTGCTAAAACATGTTCTACTTCAGAAGTCCCAATTCCAAATGCCAAAGAACCAAAAGCTCCATGAGTAGAAGTATGAGAATCTCCACAAACTATAGTCATTCCTGGTTGTGTATAACCTTGTTCTGGACCTATTACATGTACAATACCTTGAGCATTACTATCAATATCGTATAGGGTAACACCGAAATCCTTGCAATTCTTTCGAAGAGTTTCTACTTGTTGCCTAGCAATAACATCTTTAATTTCATCATTCCTAGTATCATCAGTTGGTATATTATGGTCAACTGTAGATATAGTTAATTCAGGTCGCCTAACCTTTCGATTTTGTAATCTTAACCCTTCAAAAGCTTGAGGCGAAGTAACTTCATGAACAAGGTGTAAATCTATATAAATAAGAGCTGGTTTACCTGATGATTCAGAAACTAAATGATCTCTCCAGATCTTATCAAACATAGTTAATCCCATTACAATTCCTCCAAAAAATTGTTTGTCAGTTTTTATATAATAGTTTTTTTAGATTGATCAATTATTGAAATAAATCTATTTATTGCGTTCACATAAGCTTTAGCAGATGCAACAACTATATCAGTATCAGAACCTCTACCTGAATATATAGAACCATCTTTTTCTATCCTGATAGTAACTTCCCCTATAGAATCTATACCTTCTGTAACTGCGCTCACTGAAAACTCTGTAAGTTCAACATCTATTTTAGTGATTTGATCAATTGCCTTACATACAGCATCCACAGGTCCAGTACCACCACTATTTGCATTAATTTCACGACCATCAGGACAAAGTAATAAAATTTCAGCATTCGGATCAGATGAATTCCCACATATAACCTTAACAGTCTTTACTTCAAATTTCGTCTGAGTATCGGAAATTCTATGTTGTTCAGACATTAATGCTTCTAAATCTAAATCTGTTAATTCTCTCTTATTGTCAGCTAATTCCTTAAAAGCCTTAAATATTTCATTTAATTCTTCATCACCTAAGTTGTATCCTAAATCATTCAATCGCGACCTAAGACCTGCTCTACCAGAAAGCTTTCCTAAAACAAGTGCCTCTCCTCTCCATCCAACTGTTTCAGGTTCCATGATTTCAAAAGTTGTACGTTCTTTTAAGAAAGCATCTTGATGAATGCCAGATGAATGCCGAAAAGCATTTTGACCAACGATAGCTTTATTATATTGAATAGGAAAACCAAAAATAGAACTAATTAATCTAGAAGAAGTACCTATCTCTTCAGTATTTACGTCAGTAAATAAATTATAAAAACTAGGTCTGGTAGATAATGCCATAATGACTTCTTCTAGAGCCGCGTTACCAGCTCTTTCACCTAAACCATTAATACATCCTTCTATCTGCCTGGCTCCAGCACTTACAGCAGATAATGAATTCGCCGTTGCCATACCTAAATCATTATGACAATGTACAGAAATTATTGCTTTATCGATATTTGACACATTTTTTTTAATAGATTTAATTAAATCTCCAAATTCCTTAGGGTTTGAATATCCTACTGTATCTGGAATGTTAACAGTTGTTGCTCCTGCTTCAATAACTTCTTCTAAAATCGCATACAAATATTCAGGATCAGTCCTAGTGGCATCCATAGGAGAAAATTCTACATCATCAACATAATCTTTAGATCTTTTTACCGCATCGACAGCCATAACCATAATAGCTTCACGGTCTTTTTTCATTTGATGCATAAGATGAACATCAGAAGAAGAAAGAAATGTATGTATCCTAGAGTTAGGAACACCTTTTAAGGCATTTCCTGCTGCGTCAATATCAGCTGGTAAAGCTCGTGCTAATGTAGTAATTATAGGACCTGTAATTTCATTTGCTATTCTTTTTACAGCTTCAAAATCTCCAGGAGAACTACCCGCAAAACCAGCTTCAATTACATCAACTTTCAATTTAGCGAGCTGTTTGGCGATACGCATCTTTTCATCAGCAGTAAGACCAGCCCCAGCAGTCTGTTCACCATCTCTTAATGTAGTATCAAAAATTATTACTTTATCTTTGTTCATATATTCTAATAAATACTCTTATAAAAAAAATTATTTCCCACTAAGTAGTAGATTCCAACCAAGGCATCATATCTCTAAGTTCCTTACCTACTTTTTCTACAGGGTGTTTTTCGTTTTGTTTTCTTAGATGATTAAATCTATGTAAACCTTCATCATTTTCAGCGATCCATTCTTTTGCAAATTCCCCAGATTGAATTTGTTTTAAAATAGCTCTCATATTCTCTTTCACATTATCATCAATTACCTTAGGGCCTCTAGTATAATCACCATATTCCGCTGTCTCACTAACAGAATATCTCATGTATCCCAAACCACCCTGATAAATCAAATCGACTATAAGTTTCAATTCATGTAAAACTTCAAAATAAGCAGATTCAGGTTCGTATCCAGCTTCAATTAAAACTTCAAATCCAGCTTTAATTAACTCGGTTACACCTCCACATAAAACTGCTTGTTCACCAAATAAATCAGTCTCAGTTTCTTCTTTAAATGTTGTCTCTAAAATACCTGCACGCCCTCCTCCTACTCCTTTACCATATGCTAAAGCAGTGTTTTTGGCATTCCCTGAAAAATCATTATCCACTGCTACTAGGCATGGAACACCCAAACCTCTTTCAAAAACAGCTCTTACTCTATGTCCAGGAGCCTTAGGAGCTATCATTACCACATCAATATTTTTTGGAGGATTTATTTGTTCATACAATATTGTAAATCCATGTGCAAATAATAGTGTTTGTCCTGGTCTTAAGTTAGGTAAAACTTCCTCTTTATATACTTTTCCTTGAACTGTATCAGGTAAACAAAAAGAAATTAAATCAGCCTTTTTAGTAGCGTCTGAATTAGATAATACTTCAAAACCATCATTTTCAGCTTTAGATTTACTTTTACTACCTTCATACAAACCTATAACAACATTATATCCATTATCCTTTAAGTTCTGTGCATGAGCATGTCCTTGAGAACCATATCCTAAAACAGCTATAGTTTTGTCTACTAAAATAGAATCATCAATGTCTTTGTCATAATATAATATCGCCATAATTTTTTCTCCTAAACTTATTAATAATTATTTAAAATATAAATTTTATACACTTCCGCTCTCGTATATTTCTTCAGAATCATTCTGAATATTAGCACCTGAATGAGATTTATACTCTCCATCTGGCCTTCCTTCAATTAAAGTTCCTCTTAATGTAGCTACTCTACCTGTTCTTATAACTTCTTTAATGTCAAATTTACGTAATAATTCAATCAAAGAGTCAATTTTCTCTTTACCTCCAGTAATTTCCATAGTGAGACTTGAAACTCCAATATCTATAATGTTCACTCTAAAAATTTTTGCTAAGTCTAATATTTCACTCCTGGTTTTTTCATTTGAAGAAACTTTAATCAAAGCAAGTTCTCTCCAAACAATATTTTTATCGGTAATATCCTTAGCTTCAACTACCTCAATTAATTTATCTAACTGTTCAGCAACACTTTTTAGTGAAGTAGCTGAACCTTCAACTACAAAAGTCATTCTAGATAATCCTGGTTCTTCTGAAGAACCTACTGCTAAACTAGCAATATTAAATCCTCTTCTTCGAAATAATCCTGAGATTCTTGAAAGTACACCTGGTCTATCTTGAACTAAAGAAGTTATGGTACGTTGATTTTTATTAGAAGACATTAAATATTCTCCTCAATTAATTCTGAAACACTTTGGCCAGCAGGTATCATAGGATATACATTATCAACTTTTTTTATTACAAAATCTACTACTACAGGACCAGAATGAGAATTAGCTACTTTTATGACATCAAATAAATCATCTTTATTATCTACCCGCAGGCCTTTTATTCCATAAGATTCAGCCAATTTAACAAAATCCGGATTACCAGTATAAGTTTCGGCTTGATAATCTTCATTATAAAATAAACCTTGCCATTGGGTAATCATCCCCAAATGATTGTTATTTAAAATTGCATATTTAACAGGAAGATTATTTTCTTTAGCTGTAGCTAATTCCATCATAGTCATTTGAAAACCTCCATCCCCACAAATTGACCAAACAAGTTTATCAGGATTTCCAACTTGTGCCCCTATAGCAGATGGAACTTCATAACCCATTGTTCCTAACCCTCCAGAAGAAATCCATGAGTTAGGTTGAATAAATTTATAATGTTGAGCAGCCCACATTTGATGTTGCCCAACTCCTGAACATATTATCGCATTACCTTGAGTAATTTCTGATAAAGCCTTAACTACACTTTGCCCAAGTAAATGGTCAGAATTAGGTATTTCTAATGATGGATGATTTACTTTCAATTTTGATACTGTATCTAACCACTCCGGTCTTAAATTTTTCGATAATTCAGGATTAATCTGATTTAATACATCTATAATATTTCCAATTATAGGGACATCAACCTTGATAGTTTTTCCAATTTCAGAAGCATCTATATCAATATGAATTTTTTTAGATTTAGTTGAAAATCTTTTCGGATCTCCAACAATCCTATCATCAAATCGAGTACCAATCCCTATTATTAAATCACTTTGATCCAATATAAGACTAGCGTATGCCATTCCATGCATACCAGGAAAACCACACGAAAGTATATGATCTTCGGGAAAACTAGAAATCCCTAATAAAGTTGTAACAACTGGAATTTGGGATTTCTCACTAAATTCTTTTAATTGAGAAAATGCCTTAGAAATTATAACCCCATGACCTGCTAAAATTACAGGTCTCTTAGATTTTTCAATTAAAGCTACAGCTTCATCAATTTTATTCTTAGTAGTTTTTGAAGGTATTTTATATCCTGGTATGGAAATTTCATTTCTACCATTATAATAAGACTTTTCTGTAAAAACATCTTTAGGAATATCTATTAAAACCGGTCCTGGTCTTCCAGTTTTAGCTATATAAAATGCTTCATGAATAACATCTCCTATATCTGATGCATTCATAACTAAATAATTATGTTTGGTAACTGGTAGAGTAGCCCCTGTAATATCTGTTTCTTGAAATGCGTCTGTACCAATTGCAGATCTGCCAACCTGTCCTGTTATAGCTACCATTGGAGCTGAATCCATCATTGCAGTAGCTAGCCCAGTTATCAAGTTGGTAGCACCAGGGCCAGAAGTAGCAAAAGCGACACCTACTTTATCAGTAGATCTCGAATATGCATCTGCTGCATGAGCAGCACCTTGTTCATGTCTAACTAAAATATGATTAATTTCTGGAAATTGAGATAAAACTCCATATAGAGGTAGAACTGCGCCACCTGGTAAACCAAATACTACATCAACACCTTCATTTATTAGTGCTCTACAAACTATTTCAGCTCCGGTATATTGTTTCGACATTACAGTTCTCCAAAAACTCTAAATTAATTTTAATATTTATTAAAATAAAAATCCCGTCCATAAAAAGGACGAGATATACTCGCGGTACCACCTTTATTGCCTGATTTACAAGCCTCTTAATTTTATGGCTATAACGTACCATAAACGTCCGATCTTACTAAAATTCAGATCAACCACTCCTGATCGAGTTCACAAATCATACTTAACTGTTTGCAGCAAACACAGCTCTCTAAGTAAGCACAAGATGCTAATACTATCATTCTCAGCGTTTAATTTTTATATAATTATAACTCATATTTAAATGTTCATGTTCATGAAATGTTTAATACTTGAAATTTTTATTATTAATTATGACTAATGACAAAAATAATTTAATACGACTTACTAATAACGAAATTGATGAATTAAGTAATTTCATATTTAGTATTGGTGCACATGGGCATCGCGATTGGCCAAATAATCAAAAAATTATTTCTAAAATAATAGCCAATTTTCATAATTGTTCTTCATTTGAAATATATTTACTAAAAAATAAATCAAATATATTAGGATATACATTAATAGAAGAAGAAGAAAAAATTAACAGAATAATTGTATCAATTGGTGCAAAAAAAATAGAATATACTAAATTTTTGATCGATAAAATGTTGAAAATTTATTCGAAAAGAAAAGTTTATAAATCTAAAAATATCCATGTCCCGATTCATCAAAAAACATCACTAAATAACATCGATCTTAATTATTTGAAATTAAGAAAAGTACGTAAGTATCTAAAAATGAATACTAAAATAGAAAACACTATAATTTCTTCGTCTCATAAAACATTAATCTTAAAAGAAATTGTTAAAGAAAACGAAATACAAGAGTTTACAAATACAAAAAATAGAATTTTTAATACTCATTGGGGATTCGCCCCAAATACGATTAATGATTTTAATCATGAAGATTTTAATTTTTTATTAATATTAAATGGAAATAAAATAGCCGGATTCTTAACTTTATCGATTTTAGGAGAGAAAGACCATATGTTAGGAAAAATTTCTATGATAGGAATCGATGAAGAGTTCAGAAAAAAAGGTATAGGAAAATTGGCACTAGAAAATGGGATCTCTATTTTAAAACAAAAAGGTGTTGTAGAAGTTATTCTTGATGTAGATTCAGAGAATCGTAGCGCTATATCTATATATAAAAAATTTAACTTTTATAAAACCGGGGAAATAATTTGGTGGGAAAAATAATCTCAGATAAATGAATTGTATACATCTACTAACCTTGGCCCAACTATTTTCCAATCAAAAGTTTTAGCATGTCTTCTAGCATTATTCCCAAATGATTTCCTTAAATTATGATCTTTAGATAAAATCCTTATCTTTTCAGCATATTTAGCAAAATTATCCGCAGGATAAACCAAAAAACCCGTTTCATTATTAATAACTACTTCAGAAATCCCACCTACATCTGATGCTATAACAGGCAAACCACTAGATTGGGCTTCAAGAGCTGAAAGGCCAAGACTTTCGTAGTATGATGGCATAATTAAAATATCATGTTCTTTATATAATTTTGGTAATAATTTTCTATTAATCACTCCTAAAAACTTTATTCTATCCATAATATTATATTTCAACGCAATATTTTTTAGCCTAAGCGTTTCTCCCTCTTCCGCATCTCCTCCAGCTATGTTTAGTTTAATATCTATATCATTTAATTCTGCAATTGCTTTAATAACAGTTTCAATACCTTTCAATGGTTCTAATCTGCCTACAAAAAGTATACTAATATTATTCGAGTCATGATTTTTTTTTATAAAATTTCGATTAAAAAGTTCTGAATACACACCTGGCCTAATTATTTTTATTTTTGAAGATTTAGCAGAATATTTATCAATTATTGATTGCTTTTCGTTTTCTGACCAAACAAGTATTCCATCACTATTTTCTATTGCCTGAAGTTCTCCATTTTTTCTATCTAAAATTGAAGTTTTTGATTTAATATAATCTTCTTTTATTAAAGACAATGTATGGAACATAATAACGTGATTTAATTTCCAAGATTTACTTAATATATTTCCTACCAATCCCGATAACCAATAATGAGAGCTAATAAGATCATATTTAAGATGATTTTCATTAGAATATAAATTGATTTTTTCAGCAAAATTAGGGAGTAAAGGATATATAGATTCTTTATCGATATCAAATCCTCCAGCTTTTATATGAATCACCCTAACATTAGGTGTAAGTTGAATTATTTCTGGATCTTTAATATCATGATGTCTAGTATAGATATCCACATTCACATCTAAATCAGAAATTATTTTTGATGATTCCAATAAAAAAACATTCATCCCTCCTGCACTACCTAAACCTATTTGTCTTACTGGACAACCATGTACACTAATTACGGCAAGTTTCATATCTATCTTTTTTTTGCAAGTACTTTGCTAACAGTTTCGTCAACACCACCTAATCTATATTTATAAACCTCATCCCCCCTCATAAAATCAAAAATTAAGTGATTTTCCAATATTGAATGTTGTATTGATAAAACATGATTTAAAACACCTACTGATAAATCACTATATTCAGGGTCATAACCACTATTATATAAATACTTAACCTTATCCTTTAAAAAACTCAATGAAGTTGCCACTTTTTTGTTATCCACTTCTAGAAATCGTAACCTGGTACTTCCTAATTTTGACATATTTATAGATATATCTCTAAAAAAATTTTCTCTATTTACAGTCATAAAATTATTTTTATCAGGTGTACTCTTCCTGAGTAGTCTAAAAAATTCTCCCATATTTTCTTTAATATCTTTTTTATCTGAAAATTCATAGGATTTTACAGATTCTATCTTATTCAAACGTCTTAATTTTCTTCTAATTTCATGTCTGTTTTTTTTATTTAACGAAGATAAATATTCTTCAAATGTTTCAGGTAATATTATCCTTGGAGAGACATCTTCCAAAGAGATTTCAACATCCCAATTATATTTTTTTAAATAGACTGTAATCTTTTCTATTGTGGGTGATGAGGTAGGAATAGAATCTAATTCTAATTCATTTATACTTAAATCATTCGAGAGAAAGATAACTAACGTTTCTAATAATTCATCAATACCATTATGACCTGAATAAATTAAATCCTGATAATCAAATAAATCCTTGGATCCTATAAAAGTATATTTATTTTTGTTTATTTTAAATGGTGAAATTATTTTATTATTAGTATCGGAAACTACAAAAATTTTATACTTACTATCTTTACCAAAATTTTTCTTCCAAATATTTTTTACTATTTGTGATTGAAAAAAACGATTACCATCAAAAGAATTAAAAACTTCATCCCATTGATCTGAAATTTGATCCCATGACAACTCTTGAAGATTTTTATTAGTATTTAATACTATATTTTTATTAGTCATCTAATAATTCGAAGATTTTTTCTACATTAGGATCTATAGTTTCTATTTTAGTTTCTGATTTTTTTTGAACGGTTTCTGGATCTTTCAGTCCATTTCCTGTAAGGACGCAAACAACAGATTTATTAGAAATATCCTCTCCATCATTAACTAATTTTATTAAACCTGCAAGAGAAGCAGCAGATGCTGGTTCACAAAATATACCTTCTTCACGAGTTAACTTAAGATAAGATTGAATAATCTCTTCATCTGTAACCATATCTATTAAACCATTAGATTCATCCCTAGCTTTCAAAGCTCCTTGCCAACTAGCAGGATTACCTATTCTTATAGCAGTAGCTAATGTTTGAGGATTTTCGATTTTTGTTCCTTTTACTATAGGGGCAGATCCAGAAGCTTGAAATCCCATCAGTTTAGGTAAAGATTCAGATTTACCAATTTCATAATATTCCTTAAATCCCTTCCAATAAGCGGTAATATTACCTGCATTACCTACTGGAATACATAAAATATCCGGATTATTTCCCATTTCATCAATTATTTCAAATGAACCGGTTTTTTGACCTTCTATACGATATGGATTTATCGAATTTACTAATTCAATATCCATTTTTTCCACTATAGAGCGAACAATTGATAACGCCTGATCAAAATTACCTTCTATGGCAATAATTTTCGCTCCGTACGCCATAGCTTGAACAATTTTGCCTAAAGCAATTTCTACAGAAGGTACAATTATTATAGCTTCAAGACCATATCTAGCTCCATAAGCAGAAGCAGAAGCACTAGTATTTCCTGTTGAAGCGCAAACAATCTTTTTTTTATCTTTTTCTAATGCTTTTGCTACAGCTAGTACCATTCCACGATCCTTAAATGATCCTGTAGGATTACAACCTTCCAATTTAAAGTATAGATTTTTGCATCCTAAAGATGGTCCTATATTTAAAGACTGAACTAAAGGAGTAGCACCTTCACCTAATGTAATAAGAGGAGTATTTTTACCTACAGGTAAAAATTCTTTATATTTAGATAAAAGTGGCTTGAAAATAGGCAAAATTACTCCATTATTAATATTCTTCGACTCTTAATAATGAGTCAAAAGTAACGAGATCTTCAAGTTTCTTTATTTTTTTTATTGCCTCTAACATAATTTTTTCTTGTGCCTTATGAGTCATCACTACCAATTCAGCATTTTTCAATTCGATATTAGTATCTTTCTGAATAACAGTATGAATACTAATTCCATTATCACCTAATATTTTAGATAATCTTGCTAAAACCCCAGCTTTATCCTTAATAGTAATTCTTAAATAATATTTACTATTATGATAATCCATATTAATTAAACTAAATTTTTCTTCAAAAATTTTTGTTTTATTTTCCTCAGATTTTGAAATCCCATCCATTATTCTAAAAATGTCATTTAGTAGGGCACTTGAGGTTGTATCTGGACCTGCTCCAGCACCTTGAAACCACAAAGGGCCTGTCAAATTACCATGAACCTCAATCATATTTAATACACTATTTACATTTGCCATTGGAATTTCGATCGGGATTAAAGCTGGATGAACACGTAATAATAATTTGTTATTGATTTTTTTTACAGAAGAAATTAACTTAATAGAAAAACCTAATTCATTTGCATACTTAAATTCTTTATTTTTTATATTTGTTATACCTTCACGATAAATCTTCTTGATTTCTACTTTTGCCCCAAATGCCAAATTTGTAAGTATTGCCAATTTATAAATAGAATCAAAACCTTCAACATCATTAGTAGGATCTGTTTCTGCATAACCCAATTTCTGAGCATCATTTAGAATTTCCCTAAAAGATAAACCTTCATTAGACATACGGGTTAAAATATAATTTGTAGTTCCATTAATAATTGCTCTGATTCCATCTATTTTGTTTGATGAAAAATCATTTTTTAAAGATGAAATGATAGGAATACCTCCACCTACACTAGCTTCAAATCTAAGTTGTGTTGAAGAATTCTTAGCTATAGCTAATAGTTCTAATCCTCTTTTAGCCATAACTTCCTTATTTGCTGTTACTACATCTTTGCCAGATTTTAAACATTTGGAAATATAATCGAATGCAGGACTTTCTCCACCTACTACTTCAACAACTAAATCTATTTCTTCATCGTCTAAAATATCATTTATATTTGATGAAATCTTAGTTTTATTAAATATAAAGTTTCTTTTCTTTGACAAATCTTTTACGACTATAGTTTTAACATTTATCAATTTACTATAGTTGTGAGATTCTAAATCTGTAATTATTTCAAAAATTTTTGATCCTATTACACCTAAACCAATCAATCCAATATTTAACTTTTTTTTCTCCATAATATTTATCTAATTTGATCTGCAGAAATCATATTATTATCACCTTCAGTTATATTAGGAGTAGGAAGTAAAGATGATAATTGAACTTGTTTGTTGACCCATCCATAAATCTTATCATTTAGATCCATATATAAATCACCTTCTGCTGCAATCTTTTTTCTCTCTTTATTTAGAAAAATTACTAAAGCTCTATCGATTAAAGATTCCAGATTTGAGTTGCTAATTTCTCTAGCTTCTGAAACCTCTTCAACAATATATAATATATATGATTGATCTTCTTGATCATATTGAATTGGACTTAGTTCTCTAACAGGCAAAATCCTATCACCATTAGAATCTAGCCCAAAAAATAAATAATCTAAATCAGTTACGACCCCATAAGGAAACCATCCAACTTCTCCATTATTTCTTTTTATGTTAGGATCTTCCGAATATAAACTAGTAATATCGGTTATGGGTTTCCCTGCATCAAGATCTCTATTTATTTTTCTAATCAAATTATCATCAGGATTTCTAAGTGTAATCTGATAAATATGAACTTGCGATTGGACTCTTGGAATTGTCTCAGCAACTACTGTTCTTAATCTTTCTTTAAAAATTGTTTTTTTTATGAAATCTCTATAAATTTCCTCTGATAAACCTATTTTATTTAAAAATTGCCTTTTTGATTCTTCAAAATTCTTTTGCTCTTCTTGATCAATATTCATAGTTTTTTCAAAAAAATAACCAAGCATATTTTCAATATGTTCATCTACTTCAGTAGATTCCACTGTTATTCCATAACGAGGAGCTAATTGATATGCAATTTCATTATCCTGTAAAGTTTGTAAAGCATCAAAAAGAGAAGTACCTATTTCAAATTGAGAACCCAAATCTTCAGTTATACGCTGATTAAATCTTATATAATCCACTACATCTCCTCTTGTATACTCCTTATCATTTACACGTAAGGCGATTTCTGTAGGGGGTTTAATATACGTCGAATAAAAAGAATAAACAGGAATAATGACTATAATCAATATGATTATAAATCCTAAATATAAAAATGGTCTAGATTGTTTATTCTGATTTTTTTTATCCCTAAGTAGATCAAATCTTGATTTAAATCCTTTATGAGTAATACTTCTCTGTCCGATCAAATAATCTGATTCAGAATTGTTAGAATTTATTTTGTTACTTTCCATGATTCAATAATAAATTTTAATTAATTATTTTTATAAGTATTATTTTAAGTTATTTTTCTAAAAATCATACGAACGTAATTATGACATTAAAATAATAAAAAAATAACTTCCTAATATTAGCCAGATTTTTCATCTTTTTTTGTAGAAGAATCAGTCTCTGACTTAGTATCTTCGGTGGTCGAAACAGATTCCTCAGTAGTATCTACATCAGTCTCTGACTTAGTATCTTCGGTGGTCGAAATAGATTCCTCAGTAGTATCTACATCAGTCTCTGACTTAGTATCTTCGGTGGTCGAAACAGATTCCTCAATATTTGCATCAATTGTAGACACAATTTTACCGGTAATTCTTTCATGTTCTTGAGAATAAGGAATAAAAGCTAAATATCTTGCACGCTTTATAGCGGTAGTTAACTCCCTTTGACATTTTGCACAATTACCTGTTCTCTTAGCGGGTATTATTTTTCCTCTATCGTTAATATATTTTCTTAAGGTAGCAATATCTTTGTAATCAACTCTCAAATCAAGGTTTTTATGTATACATTCTCTTCTACGTCTAATAATAGGTCTTCGAAAAGTTTTTTCTTGGGTAGTCATAATATATTTTGAATTACCATGGTAATTCTTCTACAGTATCTCCGTTATCTTGATTGTCTATATTTTGATTGTTATCAGAAGTTTCAGAACTAGTTCTAATATCATTTCCATAATCATTGGAATCGCCAGATTCAGATTCTCTTCTATCTAGAACTATAACCCTAAATGCTCTAACTTCCAAACTTTGCCTAGTTTCACCTGCAGCATTAGTATATTCTCTACTAGATAATCTACCTTCAACAAAAATTTTTCTTCCTTTGGTCAAATATTGATTTGTACTTTCTGCTTGTCTGCCCCAAACCGAAACATTGAACCATTCCGTATCTTCAATCCATTCTCCTTGATTAGTTGGATCTGGTCTATTTGAATTAACAGCAAGAGAAAAATTGGTTACAGGAGAACCATCCTCCATATATCGTAATTCTGGATCTCTACCTGCCCTCCCTATAAGCAAAATTTGATTTAGGCTCAATTTATTTAACCTTTACTTTTACATTTAGATCTTCTACTAATAGATTTTACTAATAAAAATCTAATAATACTTTGATCTAGACTAATTGTAGATTCTAAATCTTTTACTTTATTCTCAGCTATCTGAAAATTTATACAAAAATATATTCCTTCATTATTTTTTTTTATAGGATAAGCTAATGATCTTTTACCCATAGATTCAACATTAACCACTTCACCATTACTACTAATAATAGTTTCTTCCATTTTTTTGATAGATTCATCTGCTAAATTTTCAGAATCTCCACCAATTATCCAAACAATTTCATAATTTTTCAAAATAATTCCCAATAAAATGAATAAGAAATATTAGTATATCACTCTAATCGATATCATTTAAGTAGTTCAAAAGTATCAAAGTAATCTTTTTTATGTATCTATACCCGGTACCGGAAAAGATTCGGAAAATTCTTTAACTTCATTTAATATTCGTGATTTCATTTTATTATCATCACAATATGTAAGAGTTTTATAAATCAGGTCTCCAATATAATCCATATCTTTTGCAACTAATCCTCTTGTAGTAAGTGCAGCAGTACCTATCCTTATTCCTGATGTAATCATTGGTGGATTAGGATCAAATGGTATTGTATTCTTATTAACTATTATTCCAACATCCTTTAAATATCTTTCTGCCTCCATACCAGACATAGATTTAGTTCTTAGATCTACTAAAATCATATGTGTATCTGTCCCATTGGAAACTAATTTAAATCCTCTGTTTTCCATAGATTGTGCTAATGTCCTAGAATTTATTACTATTTGTTTAGCATAATCAGAAAATTTACTATCTATTGCTTCATAAAAAGCTACTGCTTTTGCTGTTATAGAGTGCCCCATTGGACCACCTTGCGTATTTGGGAATACTCCAGAATTAAATTTTTTTATTATAGATTCATTATTAGATAATGCCATCGCACCTCTAGGACCACGTAAAGTTTTATGTGTAGTAGATGTTACTAAGTCAGCAAAATCTATTGGTGAAGAATGCGAGTTCCCAGCAATTAAACCAGAGATATGTGACATATCTACTAGTAATTTTGATTCTACTTCATCACTAATTTCTTTAAATCTTTTAAAATTTATTTCTCTAGGATATGCAGTATAACCAGTGATAATTAAATCTGGTGTAAATTTCTTTGCCAGTTTTTCAATTTCATCATAATCTAATTGTTCAGTTTCTGGATCAACTCCATAATGAATAAAATCGTAAAGCTTCCCAGAAAAATTCACAGAAGAACCATGTGAAAGATGTCCTCCATGATCAAGTGACATAGACATAATTTTTGAACCTACATTTACCAAACTAAAATATGCAGCCATATTTGCTTGTGTTCCGCTATGAGGTTGGACATTGGAAAAATTTGAAGAAAAAAGTTCATTAGCTCTATTGATAGCTATATTTTCTATAGTGTCAAAATTTTCACAGCCTGCATAATATCTTCTACCAGGATATCCTTCAGCATATTTATTAGTCATAACTGAACCTGTAGCTTCAAGTACTGCAGAACTAGCATAATTCTCAGATGCTATCATTACTAATTGAGTTTTTTGACGATTAATCTCTTTTTTTATTGCAGAATGGATTATGGGATCAATTTTAGCTATTGATTTCAATTTAAAGCCTTCTAAATTATTTAACTTTTAATATTAATATAAGTATAGTAGAAAATAGATTTTCTTATGAATAAATGAGTGAATAATTAATCAAAAATTATGGTAAATAGACAAATATCTCCACTTAGTATAATGGACTACATTCCCAAAAAAGCAATGGTAGTTTTTGCTCATCCAGACGATGCAGAAATAGGAGCCGGGGGAAGTGCTGCTCTTTGGGCTTTGAATGGTTGTGAAATTACATATATTCAATGCACAGATGGATCAAATGGAAGTAATGATGAAAAAATGACATCCCAAAATATTACTAAGATCAGGTCTGAAGAACAGAAGGAGGCAGCAAAATTAATAGGAGTAAGAAATTATATCCATTTTAATTATATGGATGGTGGACTTATAGATAATAAAGATTTTTTATCAAAAATGGTTGAGGTTATAAGAAAATATAGGCCAGAAGTGATTTTTACGCATGATCCATTTCGTATGGATGGTTTTCAACATAGAGACCATAGAATAACAGGAATAATTGTTCAAGATGCGATATATCCATTTTCACGGGATCATCTTCATTTCCCCGAACAAATTAAAAAAGGATTAAAAACACATAAAGTAAAATCGGTATTATATTGGGGTGCTGATAAACCAAATTGTATTATAGATATATCTGACTCAATAGAAACTAAAATTGAGTCTTTATCGAAACATCAAAGTCAACTTCCTGGATTGTCGTACGGATCTGAAACAGCAAAAAGAATAAGAAATAGATCTTCAGATTCTGCTCAAAAACATGATTTTAAATATGGAGAAGTTTTCAGAAAATTAGATGCTAGAGTTTAACTAATTTAGTCCAAAGATTTTTACTGAACGTAAAATTCTTTCAATAAATCTTGAAAAAAAACTTATAAAAAGAAACGAAAACAATCCTGATAATATTCCAAAGAGGAATCCTCCGATTACATCAAGGCTGTACGAAACTCCAAGATAAATTTTTGAAAAACCTAGAAATAATGACATAACCAGTCCTAATATTCCAATTATTTTATTCCTAAAAGTAATAACAAAAAAAATTGCAGAACAAACTACCACGGGATTACTAGGAAAAGATGGATCAGTTGATCTATAAAATAATAAATTTATGGAATCTAAAGTTTCATATGGTCTAGATCTTAACCAAAATACATTTGAAAGCAATACAATAATATTAGAAAATATAATTGATGAAATTCCCGTAATTACAAATTTTTGACTTATATATCTTTCAATAGAATTAATTCCTGAAAACCAAAGATAAAACAAAGACAAAGCAGAAAGTACAGGTATTAAATAATCATTTGTAATGATCACAAAAAGTATATCAAAGAAAAGAACATGACCCGAAAAACCATTAATTAATAATGTAATATTTTGATCTATATTTATAATCTCCATATCCAAATAATAATTAGTAATAATCGTTACAATTTATATTTTTTTTAGTAATCTAATTTGAAAATTTTTTCGTTATAAAACTACTTAACTTACATAATAGTAATGAAATAAGTAATGATAAACAAAAATAAATTGATTGTTGAAATCCAGCTATACCACCATCAATATCATTAATATTTCTTAGAGAAAAAAATTCCAAAAGTGAAATTTTTTCATCTATATAAATTATTGGTAAAAGAAAAAAAACTACAGGTCCAGAAATTAATAATATTATCCCACAATATAAATTAATTGAACTATTTGAAGTTAACCATAAATTCTGAATTCTATATGAATATGAGACTAATTGAAGAATTCCTATACCCATCATTACAACCATTAACATATATTCAAAAACAAGTATCAATATTAGTTAAATTTTAGTGCACCAATTCAAATAATCTGAATTCGCACCTGTGACTGTATCAAAATATCTTTTTTGTAAGTTTTTGGTAAATTCGCCAATTTTACCATCAGATATTTTTCTATTATCAAGTTCACCTACCGAAGTTACATGGGCAGCAGTCCCAGTAAGAAAAATTTCATCAGCTAGATAAAGCTCACTTCTATGTATTCTTCTTTGTACAACGTTTTTATTAAAATATTTTTTTGCAAGCTCAATTACAGAATCACGTGTTATACCTAATAAACAATTATCAGTTTCAGTTGGTGTAGAAATAATACCATCTTTAATCATAAATAAATTTTCCCCACTACCTTCAGAAACAGTACCATCATTATTAAGTAATATTGCTTCATCATAACCAGCCATTACTGCCTCAGTTTTAGCTAAAATACTAGTTGTATATAAACCTGTAATTTTAACTCCAGTAGGCATAATAGCGTCCTCTGGTCTTCTCCATGAAGAAGTTTGACATCTTATCGGTTTATCATTATCAATATATGATCCAAATGGTAAAATAATTAATGCAAATTCATCTTCCAACTCATGTAATTTTAAGTTTGCAACCATCTCGGCACCTTTAAATGCTAAAGGCCTAATATAGACATCCTCCTGAAAATTATTTTTCTTCAGTAATTCAATAGTAATTTGACAATACTCTTCAACAGAATAAGGTAAATTTATCCTTAAGATACTACAACCTCTGATTAATCTTTCATAATGTTCTCTTAATCTAAAAACATACATTTTATTATGGGCATTATTCCAGTTACCTCTAATCCCCTCGAAAACAGCAGTGCCATAATGTAATGCATGTGTCATAATACCTACTTTAGCATCAACTAACTTTACCTGTTTTCCACCTATATATGCCCAAGTATTTTCTTTCATTTTTTCCTACCTGTTTAAATTCATTTATTGAAAAAATTTATGCTCAATAACCTCTTTGATAATTCGGATCAGGAATACCATCCCATTTATTTGCGCCTCTATCTCTCATTATCGCTATAGTTTTCAAAACATCAGGGTTAGCTAATCCATGTAAAGGTTTACCGCTAAGTACATTAACTGCATTTTCTCCATATCTTGTAGCTTGTTCGATATAATTTCCTCTAGACCAACCTGCAAAATGAGGAGTAATTTTTAAATTTTCTAATTTTAGTAATGGACTTTCTTCACTTATAGGTTCTACTTCAGTTACATCAATTCCTGCTTGAAAGATTTCTCCTGTATCAAGTGCTTTCTGTAAAGACATTTCATCAACCAGCATACCTCTAGCACAATTAATAAAAATAGCAGTTTTTTTCATTCTTTTAAATGCTTGATCGTTAAACATATGTCTAGTTTTATCGGTAGAAGGGGCATGTACACTTATAATATCAGAATCACTCAATAATTGATCAAATTCAACTAATTTTACCCCATATAAATCAGCACTTGTTTGTGGAATAAAAGGATCGTGAGCTATTATATTTAAGGGCCCAAATCCTCTAATTCTTGTAGCAAAAGCTCTACCAATATTACCAAATCCAACTATACCCACAGTTTTACCTGCTATTCTCTCCATTTTACTTTTTGAATAATTTAAAGATACAGGATCATTTGTCCACTCACCTTTAGAAGTTTTAGAACTAAGCTCAGTTATATTTCTAGTTATAGATAACAATAGTGCCATAGCATGGTCGGCTACTTCAGTAGTGTTTATACCTGGTGTATTCGTTACACATATCCCTAATTCTGTAGCGGCATCTATATCAACAGAATCTACACCAACTCCACTCCTTCCTACCATCTTCAAATTTGGTAAAGAGGACATTACATTTCGAGATGTATTAGGAGTTGTTCCAACCATAAGAACATCTGCGTCCTTAGCAGATTCAATCATCTTTTCCTCAGAATCACACGGGATATGTTTAACATCTAAACCTGCATTTGATATTACATCTAAGGTAGCTTTTTCTACAGTTTTATTATTTGTGACTATAACAACTTTAAAAGTCATTTTGTTCCTTTCTTATATTTTTCAAGTACACTCATTAATATAGTACTTGCTGGTGTAGGTATATCATTTTTCTTAGCTATTCTTACTACTGTACCAAGAATATCATCCAATTCTAAGGGTTTATGATTATTAAAATCGTATTGAAGAGAAGATTTAAATTCTTCAGCTTCATCTATTGCTGAATTAAATTTTTCTTCAACAACTCCGATAGGAAATTTTACCCCTTCTGATTTACCTACCGCTACTATTTCTTCCATAATATTTTTTAAAGATTCAGATCCAAATTCTCCTGAAATTAATTCAACTAAAGAAGATCTTGCTGCTGTAGCTAAAGTTCCTATGGCTCCAACTGATACCATTTTAACCCATAAAGTTGATACTATATCTTTTGAAATATTTACTTGAATTCCATCTATATCTAATATTTCTTTAACTTTAAGACATCTATCGGAAATCTTTCCATTTTTCTCTCCAAATTCTATCATAGCAACTGATCCAGTCTGTTGAATATAACCAGGATCAATTATCTCAGTCTCTATATATGTAGCACCTTGTAATACTTTCTCCCATCCATAATATTCTGAAATAATATCCCCACTAGAAATACCATTCTGTATTGTCAATATTATTGTATTATTGCCAATTACAGGCTTTAGAAGAGGTAATGCAGATGTGTTTGAATATAATTTAGTAGCTAAAATTATTAGATCCGCCTTTTTAGTGTTTTCAAGAGAATCAGTAAATCTAGACTTAACTAAGAAACTTCCCCAATATGAGTCAATTTTTAAACCATATTTTTTCATCTGTTCAAGGTGTTTTCCTCTTGCTACAAAAGTAACATCTACACCATTTTTAGATAAGGCTGAACCAAAATAACCTCCAACCGCCCCTGCTCCCATTATTACTACATGCATAATTACTCTCTATAATATTTTAAGTTAATTAGTATTAAGTATAATAAATTGATTATGATGCTAATGAAAATAATTAGAAAATTAAATATATAATTTTTTTTATATTCTGAGATATTTTTATGAAAAGAAACGACGGAAGAAATTCTAACGAACAAAGAAATACCAAGATAATAACTAGTTACATGCCATATGCAGATGGTTCTGCATTGATTAAAAATGGTAATACACACGTCATTTGTACAGCCACAGTCGAAAAAAACATACCAAGATGGATGAAAGGTTCAGGCAGAGGGTGGATAACTGCTGAATATTCTATGATCCCAAGATCTTCACAGGAAAGAATAAGAAGAGATAGATCAGGAAATATGAATGGCAGATCTCAAGAGATCCAAAGATTAATAGGTAGATCGATTCGTTCAGCAGTAGATTTGGAAGAATTAGGTGAAATGACTATTATTATTGATTGTGATGTAATACGTGCTGATGGAGGTACTAGAACGGCAGCAATAACTGGCTCTTTTGTTGCTTTATATGAAGCCTTAAAAAAATTGTATGATAAAGGAATTATATCTACCATCCCGGTAAAAGAATTTATAGCAGCAATAAGTGTTGGGATAGTAAATAATAATCCAATTTTAGATTTAAATTATATTGAAGATTCTTCAGCTGAAGTAGACCTTAATGTGGTAATGACTGAAACAGGAAAATTCATTGAGATTCAAGGTACAGGTGAAGGTGATACATTTTCAAAAAAAGAATTAGATACTCTAATAGAATTATCTGAAAAAGGAATTTCTCATCTTATAAAATTACAAAAAGATTCGATTTTATCTATAAATTAATCTAATTCGGAAAGTAAAATTAAATGCCAAAAATAATATCAGTGACAGGAAAAGAAATCCTTGATTCACGGGGAAATCCAACTGTTTATGCAAAAGTAGAACTTGAAGATGGTAGTGTAGGTTACTCATCTGTCCCATCTGGTGCTAGTACAGGATCAAAAGAAGCAATAGAATTAAGAGATGGTAAATTAAGAAATAATCAATTAAATGGTATAGATAAGGATAGATATTCTGGTAAAGGTGTACAAAAAGCAGTAAAAATTATCAATAATGAAATTTCTTCTATAATAATTGGAATGGATGCATATGATCAAAGGTTAATAGATGAATCTATGATTGATTTAGACGGGACAGAAAATAAATCTTTATTAGGAGCAAACACTTTACTAGCAGTATCATTGGCAGTCCTAAGATCAATCCCTTCCAGTAAAAAAATACCTATTTTTTATCATATAAAAGAAATATATGGTAATCAGGACAATTTTATTCTACCTGTACCTATGTTAAATATTCTTAATGGAGGGGCGCATGCGGCAGGGTCAACTGATTTTCAAGAGTTTATGATAGCTCCTATTGGTTTTGAAAATTTCTCTGAAGCTCTTAGAGCTGGAGTGGAAATTTATCATAAATTAGGAAATAGTCTTGACAATCTAGGGCTATCAACAAATGTAGGTTTTGAAGGAGGATTTGCTCCAAATGGATTATCTAACAGAGAAGCACTTAATATCATTACAGAAGCGATAGAATCATCAGATTATAAAATTGGAGATCAAGTATTTATAGCGCTAGATTCTGCCGCTACTGAATTTTATGATTTAGGAAATAATAATGAAGGAAAATATAATCTACAAAAAGAAAATAGAATCCTAAAAAGTGAAGAAATGATAGAAGAATATAAAAAACTAATTAATGAATTCCCTATATATTCAATTGAAGACGGATTAGCAGAAAATGATTGGTCTGGGTGGAATAAATTAAATAAAGAGATTGGTAATAAAATACAATTAGTTGGAGACGATCTTTTTGTAACAAATTTAAAATATTTAAATAAAGGAATTAAAGAAAAATCTGCAAATTCAATATTAATTAAATTAAATCAAGTAGGTACAGTTACAGAAACTTTAGATACTATCAAGTTGGCTAAAAATAATGATTTCAAATTTATAATTAGTCATAGATCAGGCGAAACAGAAGATACAACTATAGCAGATCTCGCAGTTGGAACATCGTCAGGACAAATTAAAACTGGTGCACCTGCAAGAAGTGAAAGAGTAGCAAAGTACAATAGACTATTAGAAATCGAAGAATTTTTAGGTAGTGATGCAATATATGCAGGCAAAAGTATTCTATAAAAATTATTTATAAAGGAATTTATTCTTATGAAGAAAATCAAAGTTGGAATTAACGGTTTTGGAAGAATAGGTAGACAAATATTAAGAAATATAATTGAAAATTATGATAACTATATTGAAATAGTGTCAATAAATGATTTAGGTGATATTAACACAAACGCACATTTATTTAAGTACGACTCCACTTATGGTTCTATAAAAAATAAAGTATTCGTAGATAACAATAATCTAATTATTGACAATAAAAAAATTGAATTTACTAATGAAAATAATCCTAAAAATATCGTTTGGAGTAGATTAGGAGCTGAAATAATTATTGAATCTACAGGTGTATTTACCGATGCTAAACAAGCAAGTGGACATCTAAAAAATGGGGCAAGTAAAGTGATAATTTCAGCTCCTGCAACTAATGAAGATATCACTATAGTTATGGGTGTAAATCAAGAAAATTACGATTCAAAAAAACATACTATAATTTCAAACGCTTCTTGTACGACAAATTGTGTTGCTCTAATGGTAAAAATTTTGCACGAAAATTTTGGAGTAGAAAAGGCTCTAATGTCTACTATTCATGCATATACAAATGATCAAAATACTTTAGACCAAAATCATTCAGACTTAAGAAGAGCTAGATCAGCGAATACAAATATTATCCCCACTACAACCGGTGCAGCAAAAGCCGTAACACAAGTAATTCCTGAATTATCTGGAAGAATAGATGGAATGGCTTATAGAGTACCAGTTATTACTGGCTCAGTTACAGATTTAACTGTCAAATTATCTAAAAAAACTACAGCTAAAAAAATTAATGAAGCATACCATATAGCTTCAAATAAAAATTATAAAGGTTTACTAGATATTTCTATGGAACCATTAGTATCTAGTGATTATATAAGATCAAATTATTCTTGCATAATTGACGGACTTTCTACTAAGGATTTGGGAAATGATTTTGTTAAAGTAGTTGGTTGGTATGATAATGAATGGGGTTATGCAAATAGATTGATAGATTTGATATTACATATATCACATAATTAATTTTCTATATTTCTATTACAGTACTATAATGAATATATGCGGGTTCGGTGCCGCAATATATATATAAGATAAAATAATACTTATTTAGAGAGAATAAAAAGCCGAAAGGATAGTTATGTCTACGAAAGAAAAAATTACAAATAAAATAAAACCAAAAGCAGAAAATACAAATTGGGGTAGTATAAAAAATAAACCAGATAATGGAGATTGGAGATCTAAATCTGGACTTGCTCAAATGTTAAAGGGTGGGGTTATTATGGATGTAGTAGATTCTGAACAAGCCAAAATAGCAGAAGACGCTGGTGCCGTTTCTGTAATGGCCTTAGAAAGAGTACCATCAGATATCAGAAAAGATGGCGGCGTTGCTAGGATGTCAGATCCTGATTTAATTGAAGGTATATTAAATTCTGTATCTATACCTGTGATGGCAAAAGCTAGAATTGGACACTTTGCAGAAGCTCAAATATTACAATCAATGGGTGTAGATTATTGTGATGAGTCTGAAGTATTAACTCCTGCGGATAATAGTTTCCACATAAATAAATGGGATTTTAAAATGCCTTTTGTATGTGGAGCTACAAATTTAGGAGAGGCTCTAAGGAGAATAGGGGAAGGAGCCGCAATGATTAGAACAAAAGGGGAGGCAGGAACAGGAGATATAGTTCAAGCTGTTACACATGCTAGAGAAGTTATTGGGCACATAAAAAAAATACAAAATATGCCAGAAGAACAGTTAATGACAGAAGCAAAAAATATAGGTGCCCCTTATGAATTGATATTAGAAATACATAAAACAGGAGAATTACCTGTAGTAAATTTTGCAGCGGGTGGTGTTGCTACCCCTGCAGATGCAGCACTATTAATGCAAATTGGAGTTCAGGGAATATTTGTGGGATCAGGAATTTTTAAGAGTGAAGATCCTAGAAAAATGGCAGATGCAATAGTTAAAGCAACAACTCACTATAATGATCCAGATCAGTTAGTTAACATATCAAAAGGTTTAGGTTCTGCTATGCCAGGAATAGAATCTAACAAAATTGATGATGATGAAAAATTAGCTGCAAGAGGTTGGTAATTATATAAAATTGTACAATAGAAATATGCCCTATAGAATTGGAGTACTTGCACTACAAGGAGATTTTAAAGAACATATTCAATGTCTTAATCAGCTTAAGGTTTATACAGAAGAAATAAGAACCCCAGAACAAGTAAAAAAATTAGATGGGCTCATTATTCCAGGTGGAGAAAGTACTACTATTTCGAAATTAATTAAAATTTTTAATTTTGAAAAAGTTATTTACGACCATGCGTTAGAAAAAAAGGCACTGTGGGGTACATGTGCTGGAATGATAATACTAGCAAAAACATTGACTGAAATAAATCCTAAGCCTTTAGGATTATTAGATATAAAAGTGTCAAGAAATTGGTATGGAAGACAAATTGATTCATTTGAAAAAGATATAAATATTGTAGGGTTAAATAAACCATTTAGAGCTGTTTTTATAAGAGCTCCAGTCATACAAAAAGTAGGAAAAAATGTTAGAATTCTTGGCGAAGAAAATGGTTATCCTATAGCAGTTAGAAGTGATAATATATTAGCAACATCCTTTCATCCCGAGCTTACTGGAGATTTAAGAATACATGATATGTTTGTTAATATGATAGATGAAAAATATATCAAAAAATGATCCTAAATTTAAATCCTATTTTTTTACCCTCATTAGTATTTTTTAAACGAGAAAATATTATAAATATTTCTTACGATTTTTTATCTCCTATAAATAATAATAAGAACGATTTATCTATAAAAAATATACTCAAAAATGTTACGTTTTCAGAAAATAAATCATTTTATTTTCTGAAAACTAACAAATTCATGGTTGAATCTGTAATAAATATAAAAAAAAATAATAATAACTATATTTGGATTATTAATGAATTTCATATAAAAATTAATGAATTTAACAATATGGTAATCTCTTTAGAAAAATTATTTTCCATCGCTGCAACAAACGGGGCCTACAAAATATTTATCACAATTGAGGAAAATAAATTTAAATATATTAAAATGTTAAATGATTTAGATTTTCATCTTAATGATGAAAAATTATCTCTCATTAAAAAAACAAGTACTTTTAAAAATAAATTCAACTTTGATAACTTAAGGAATATTAATTCTTCAGATCAATTTAATATTTATCAAATGTTAAATAAAAAAAATAATGTTAATTTTTCTAAAGAATTACCAATAAATTTTAACCAATGGATAAAAGATCAAAAAATAAAAAAAGACATTTCAAAAGTAATGATCTTTGAAGAAAATTCAGAAATTAAATCATTTCTAGAGATAACAAATAAAGATAATATACATTACGTAAATTTTATTTTTTTTACGAATAATAAGGAAAAAATCATAGAGATTATAAATACAACAATTACTAAATTAAAGATGTCTACTTGCTACACAATAATATCTTCAAAAAACGAAACTTTATTTAACTGCTTTATAAATGAAGGTTTTCAAATGAATAAAAAATTCCAAACTCTATATAAAAATATTAAATCACCAATTAAATTAGAAAAGAAATACTATAAAAAAGATCTTAAGATAGGAGTACCAAACTGACTATAATTGATTATGAATTTATAAATAAAGATCTAAAAGAATTTACTAGCATATTTCCAGCACACATTAAAGAGGCATTAGAAATGTCTGATAATTTACCGTATTTAATTGAAGTTGTGATGGATATAGGAAGAAAACCACAAGCGAGATTTTATTTATCTGATGAAATTTATATAAATGATATAGATATAGATCAAAAAGATTTAGATCATGTAATTAACTCTGTTGGTAAGTTTGGGGAAGATAATCGTGCAGGAATAGAAAAAACATTACATAGAATTTCTGTAATAAGAAATAGACAAAAAATACCAGTGGGAGTTACCTGTCGAGTAGGAAGAGCTGTTTTTGGGTCAGTAAATTTAATAAAGGACCTAATTATGCCTGGGAAAAGTGTACTTATTTTAGGAAGACCAGGTGTAGGTAAAACCACTATTCTGAGGGAAACAGCCAGAGTACTCGCTGATGAGGCAAAAAAACGAGTAATTATTGTAGATACCTCCAATGAAATAGCTGGGGATGGAGATATTCCTCATGCTGCAATAGGTAAAGCAAGAAGATTGCAAGTTGAAAATCCTTCATTACAACATAATGTTATGATTGAGGCAGTAGAAAACCATATGCCAGAAGTAATTGTTATAGATGAAATGAGCACTGATAAAGAAGCATTAGCTGCAAGAACTATCGCTGAAAGAGGAGTGCAACTTGTTGCAACTGCTCATGGAAATTCTTTAGAAAATCTAATTGCTAATCCTACACTATCAGATTTAGTAGGTGGGACTCAATCAGTAACACTTGGAGATATTGAAGCAAAAAGAAGACAAACTCAAAAATCTGTTCAGGAAAGAGAACACGAACCTACGTTTGATATTGTAGTAGAAATCAGAAAAATCAATACTGTAGCCATACATAAAAACGTATCCTTGAATGTTGATAAAATTTTAAGGTCAAATATTGTAAATACGGAAATACGAACATTGTCTAATGATGGTTCATATACTACTAATGTAGAAAATAATAAAACTAAAAACAATAATGAATCTAAACATTATGATAATGATACTGAAAAACAACCTAATTATCGCAATAAAAATACTCGAAAGGTATATGCTTTTGGACTTCCCAAAAATATTATAAATGAATCTGCTGCAATATTAGATTCAGATATTAAAATAATTTCTAAACCAGAAGAAGCAGACATATTTGTTACAACAAAACAACATTATAGTAGAAGACCTACTGCAGTTAGAAAAGCAGAAAAATCAGGGATACCAGTACATGTTATTAGACGAGCATCAAGAGAACAAATTAATCATTTTATTAAAAGATTTTCGTTGCAATAACTTTTAATATCTATATGGTTAATAGATCCAAAGTTAATACATGGTAATAATATGAAAAAAAGTAATAATAAAAGAGGATTTTTTATAACTATAGAAGGTGGAGATGGAGTAGGAAAAACTACTCATTGCGATTTACTTTCAGAATCTTTAAGAAAAGCTGATTTTGAAGTAGTTAATGTTAGAGAACCTGGAGGTACTTTAATAGGAGAGCAAATAAGAGAAATAGTAAAAAACAATTACACTCCATCTGCGATAACTGAATTGTTACTATTTGAGGCTGCAAGATCTGAATTGATTCATAAAGTAATCACCCCAGCTATTTATAATAAAAAAATTATAATCGCTGATAGATTCATGGATTCCACTGTAGCATATCAAGGTTATGGTAGAGGCATACCATTAGATAATATTAATATACTTAATAAAATATCAACAAATAATATTACTCCAGATTTATCAATACTTTTAAACTCCCCGGTATCCATCAGCCTTGAAAGATCAATAATTAGAGATTCGATTAAAGATAATAATGGAACAAGATTTGAAAATGAACCTATAGAATTTCATAATAAAGTTAATAAAGGTTTTCTAAAAATCGCAGAAAGTAATCTTGATAGATGGAAAATAATTAATTCAAACAGAGAAATTAGTATTGTAGCAGAAGATATATTTAACAGTGTCATTTCCGTTTTAGATATCAAGAATTAAGTGATTCCTAATTCTTGATATATGGATTCAATTATGCTCCTAATTCTTTGATTATGTAGAGCTTCTCCAGGTTGACCGTCTAGTATTATAACAATAGCTAATTGATATTTTGGGTCAGCAAAACCTACAGAAGATTGTATCCCTCCGTGACCAAATGCTAATTCTGAAGCAAATTTTCCATATCCATAAGGCATTTTCAATTTATTTTCAGAATTATTTATCATTATCCCTAGACCCCAATCCATTGGATATTGAAAAGTTTCATCATATATTATTCCTCTTTGAGAAGAAATTAATTTATTTATCGTAGTTTCTTCTAATATCCTGGTATTATTATATATTCCTTTATTCAATAGCATTTCATACATTTTTAATAGATCTTTTGAAGGACCAATAAAACTACTTCCGGGTTTAGGAAAATTTCTAGGTATACGAGGATAACTTTCCTCATTTGGAATTTTCTGTGTGTTCATTGTAATAATATCTGGTTCGCCAAAAGTTTTAGTTCCATACATACTTAAAGGCTTTAGAATATTATCTGTTACATAATCATCATATTTTTCATTAGTTATCACCTCAATTATCTTTTTCAAAATATGCCAACCGGCTGTAGGTTGATAAGCAGCTCTTCGACCATTTTCCCAATCTGATAATTGCGCAGAACTACAAATATATTCAATGATTTTTTCTTCTGAGTCTAATTTATTTGCATTTTCTGCGTCTGATAAACCTATTGTATGATTTAATACATTTAATACAGTAATGTTTTTTTTCGATCCTTCAAATGTTGGCAAAAATCTTGATATATATTCTTCATAATTTAATAATTTTTTTTCAATCAGTTTAGCTACAGCTAAAGCAGTTATAGGTTTCCCAGAAGAAAACCATCTAAACTTTGAATCTGATAAAGCTTTACCCCCAAACATATTAAGTCTATTTTTCTTATAGTAAATACTTACCTGAAAAGAATCTTGTAAACCTCTGATTTTAAAATTATTAATTATTTTTAGAGTATTTTTAAAATTATCGATATGTAACATATTGGCGTAATGAATATATATGAATTTTACGAATCATTAAATTATAAATATACTAGAATCAATAAATATGAAAATCTTATAATTATTTAATTATTTCTATGAAGTTATAGGGGAAAAAAGTGATTAATAAATTCAAAAATAAACTTGATAACAATAATATAACATTTGGGCCATTTATCGGAATACCATCAGTTTCAACTGCTGAACTTATGGGTTGGATGGGATTTGATTTTGTAATTATAGATTGTGAACATGGTCCCATGGATTTTGAGACTGTTGAGAATATGATCAGAGCGTCTGAGTTATCTGGTATTACACCTATTATTAGAATAGGATTAAATGAACAGCAACATATTCAAAGGTATCTTGACTCGGGTGCTAAAGGTGTAATGATTCCATTAATTAATACTAGAAACGAAGCAAAATCTGTAGTGGATTCTGTTAAATATCCTCCCATTGGGAAAAGAGGTGTTTTTGGTAACAGAGGATCAAAATTTGGTCTAATTCCAACCGCAGAGCAAATAAAATTATCAAATAAAGAAATATTTGTATCTGTTCAAATAGAAACAAAACAATCTGTGAAAAATCAGGATGAAATAATCAAAACTGAAGGAATAGATGCTATTTTTTTAGGCCCAGGTGATTTAAGTGTAAGCCTAGGTGTCCCTGGGGAAATGATGCATAATAAAGTAATAGAAACAATGAACCCTATAGTCGAAAATGCATTAAAAAATGGTAAACATGTAGGAACTTTAGGATTAGATTTAGATCAAGCAAAATACTGGCATAATAAAGGTGTAAATTGGTTAGTCGCTTCTAGTCAAAGATTTTTAATATCAGGAACTAAAAATTATATTGATAACGTTAAAAAACCTTTAATATAATCTTAGTTTAATACCATACTCCCAATCCATAATTATTTTAGAATCATGTTCAAATGCTAATTCAGGTAATTTTGTCACCTTAAACATGTCTACATCTAAGGTTTCTTTATCGTTTGAATTAAGATCACCTTCAACCCATTCTGCATGAAATACAGCTAATACAACAGGATTGTTTTTCTCAGAATATATACCTACTACCCAACCTACGTCTATATCGATAGAACATTCTTCTTTAACTTCTCTTTTTAAAGCAGATCCAAGAGATTCATAACGATTAACATAACCTGAAGGAAAACTCCATTTTCCAATACCAGGTTCGATTGCTCTTTTTACCATAACAATTTTATCTTCATATGGAATAATTGCAGCAACAGCCAATTTCGGATCAAAATAAAAATCTTTCCCACATGTAGGACATAATTCTTCTTTATTATCGTGAAAATGCGACATATATCCAAATAAATTTTATTTAATAATTACTTTTTCTATAAGAAATAACATAATTTATTGAAATTATCAAAAATATAATAAAAATATTAACTAACATAGGAATCCAATTTATTTGTAATAAATAGGGAGGTAATAATTCTTGACCAAAAAAAGATCTGGTTATCGAGTCAATTATTAAATTAGAACAAAAATATCCAGCAATAATACCTCCAAAAATACCAAAAGTAATTAAACACAGATTCTCAATAAAATTTATGTTCATAGATTGAAACTTACTTAATCCTAATAATGAAAGAGTTTTATATTCACTTGAAAATAACTTTAAACTATGAAATAAGAAAATAATATACCCGGTAATTATAGATATTGTCCCTAATATCAAAGAAAAATCAGAAAAAGTTTTCAGAGGATTTAAGGTTAAATTATCAAAATTATTTTTCTGTAACTCTAGTCGTAGATCTACCAATTTAGAAGACCGAAATTGACTTTTTATTTCATTAATTTCCTCTTGGTCATATGAATCTAATCTAACTAAAATTTCATTTGGCCCCTGATATGTTAATCCTCTTAATTTCATAAAATTTAATAACGCATTCACATCAACTATCATAAAATCATCTCTATATGGATTCATCGTAGGAAAATACTTTGCCCATCCAATAATTTGTATCGGTATATAAGAACCACTTATTTCTACTACTAAAGTGTCTCCCTGATATTGAAAAAAATCAAAAAAATTCTTTGAAACTATAGCTGGAATATATCCATTTAAATTCGACTTATAAATACCCCTTACCCCGGAATCCGTTCCATCACCTAATTGTATTTCTGCCACCTTTCTCCCAACAAAACCTACATCTTCATCTTCATTAATTATTTTAAAATTTGTATCAAATCCATTTGATGTTGGAAGACCAGTCCAATTATCGTCATATTCAAAGTCTATAATAATTTCTTCATTAATACCGTTTACAGATATTAAATCATCAATGTATAAATTTGTTGGAGGACTTGCATTAGAACCAGTTTGTTTAAATGTTTGTATCGATACTATTTCTATTGGCTTTTTAGCAACATCAGGTATTTCTGTTCCCAGAAAAGTCCATTTATCTGGTATCTGGCCAAAAGTTAATGTAAATTGTCTATTTTCAGAATCTTTAATTACAACCCATAAAAAATGATCTATGACGTATGGACTCTGTTTTGCCCAAATTCCAATAATCTCAGTTTCTTCTGGCATAGAAATTTCTTCGATATAATCTTCTACTGAAATTTGATCAATCATTTGATTTATATCCTTTTCAGAAAAATCATCTCTAAATTTCACAAATCTATTAAAAAATTCAGGTTCTAATCCTAATAAATTAAATTTATATCCAGTACTTGTGGTGCCTACTTTCCCATATACTCTCAACATATTTGAAATTACGTCAATACTTTCAAGTGATTTGATTGAATCTATTTGTTTTTGGTTAAAATTAGATTTCATTGAAGGATTAATGATTCTTAATGAAGAGGGATTTTCATAATTAATTTGATCAATACTAGTTTTAGAAATAGTGTTTATCAGAGAACCCACAATAATAGCCAAACTGGTAGATAAAGTTACAATTATAACTGGCCAAAAAAATAATGAATTATCAGTTGAAAGTCTACGGAAAATTATAAATAAATTAACCCCAAGGAATTTATTAGAAATCAACAATAGTATTTTTATAAAAACTGGAAAAAGTCTTATAAGTATTAATATTATTGAAATTAATAAGAAAATTGGAGTAAAAAATAAAAAGGGATCAATCACATATTCACCGTTTAAATCAATTCTTAAAAAATCTCTGGATCTTAATTCAAAAAACATAGTGAATGAAATAATTACTATCAGAAGATCAATATAATATTTTTGAATAAAAGATTTTGAAAATAAATTATATGTATTGTGATTTACAATACTGGATCTTAATTTATTACTTAAAGATAACAAACTAAAAACAAAAGTTCCGATTAAAATTACAAATAGTAAATAAAAAATCTGTGGAGTGAAAATTTGTATAAAATTAGTATCTAATAAATAATAATTCTCAATAGTAAATAATCTAAATTTAATAACTAATAAGTAAGCACTAGTAATCCCTAAAATTGAAGGTATAACTGTGAAAGGAATAAGATTATAAAACTGTATCAGTAAAATATTTAAATTAGAAATCCCTCTCATCTTCATCATCATTAGTTTTCTCGAATTAGAATTATTAATAAAACTAGTGACCATAATTAAACTACACAATAAAATAGATAAACTGATACAACCTATTAATAAGCTAGGTAAAGTTACTATCGTATTTTTTTGTTGAAAATCCATAATTGATGAGTCAATCCCAGTTCTAACCAATGATCTTGGAATAAGTAAATTTATTTCTTTATCAAGAAGTTTTAAATTTTCTAACAATTGGGTTGGATTAGTTAAAGAAATCTTTTGTTCGTCTAAAAAAAACACCTCAGAAAATTTCAATGGAAGGTTACCTGTAATATTTTCTGCCATTACATCTTCGTCAACTAAAAAAATTATAGGCATTTCCCTACCTCCAAAATCTTGAGGAGGAGATGGCTTAAGTAAATAATTAATTTGATTAGACCAATAATAACTTGAACTATCAATCTCTTGGAAAATACCAGTAATAATAAAATTCACTTCATCGTAGTTTGTTTGTTCTGAAATAGCAGAAAGTAAATCTCCAACTTGTAAATTATAAAGAGGACCTTCATCTCTAATATCTGAGTAAATACCAACTTCAATTGCATTAACTCCATTTATATTTTGTACTTTTTTTGATGGAGCAATCCCTTCTATAAAATTTACATGATTCTGATAATCTTTTAATTCTTGGAAATAAGCTCTAGAAGCTTGAGATGATTTATTTTTTTGTTCTTCAAACATTCCCCAAAAATAAGGACCTGTTTTTATTCTTTTTGTATGATCAAATATTAAATTAGGAATATATTTATTAATTACATTATTTATTTTTTTTGAACTATTTGAAAGATCATCTTTATTTAATGGAATCCATTCATTTAATACTTGAATATTTTTCCTACTATCTTCTAGTTGTATAAGGTTATCTCTAATGCCAACATATTTTATGGTTTCAAGATATAAAAAACTAGCAGAAATAGTAAATCCTAAAATTAAAAAAATAAAACCTAAACTAAAATAAATTTTTAAATTACTTTTTATAAAAATATAAAAAAATGGTAGTAAATTCATAAAAAAATCAAAAAATCGTAAATACCTAATTTGATAAAAGCTAAATTTAATTATAAATTAACCTCATGGAAAAAATTATAAACAATTTATATTCAAAATTTTGTTGTTGTCAAAACAACGAGGTTTTTTAATTTAATTTTTATATTTTCAAAATAATAATTCATAAACCTCTTCAAACTGAAGAGGTTTTTTTATGAAAGGATTTAAATGACTTTAAGAATCAACGATGAAGTACCAAATTTTTCCGCCGAGACTACATTAGGAAATATTAATTTCCATGATTGGATAGGAAACAGTTGGGTAGTTCTTTTTTCGCATCCAAAAGATTTCACACCTGTTTGCACTACAGAACTAGGTTCGGTAGCAACTTTAAAAACAGAATTTAAAAAAAGAAACACAAAAATCATAGGAATTAGTGTAGATGGAGTAACAGACCATAAATCATGGACGAAAGATATAGAATCTTTCAGTGGATCAACTATTGATTACCCCTTAATAGGTGATCCAAATTTAGAGATCGTAAAACTATTTGATATGCTACCTGCAGATTCTGGAGATACATGTGAAGGTAGAACACCTGCAGATAATGCTACTGCAAGGTCTGTTTTTTTAATTGGTCCTGATAAAAAAATTAAAGCTACTCTGACTTATCCCATGAGTACAGGTAGAAATTTTATTGAAATCTTAAGAATACTGGATTCAATTAAACTTACTGCAGATGAACAAGTTGCAACTCCTGCAAATTGGAAAGATGGAGAAGATGTAATTATTCTTCCTACTGTTTCTGATGAAGATGCAAAAAATAAGTATGAAAATGGATGGAATTCTCCATTACCTTACATACGATTAGTTAAACAACCGAGATAAAAATGAATTATTTAATCAAAGATTTTTTTTCATTTCCAGAAACTATTAACGATGTTTCTGCTCGTCTAGTAGCTTTATTTATTGTGATAATCACTTCAGTAACTATTTTTTTTATCATGAAAGAATCAATAATAGGTATTTATTTTTGTTTTTTTCTAACTTACGGATTTTTGGCTAGAACGTTATCTGGTCCTAAAATAAGTCCTATAGCATTAGTGGTGACTAAATTAATGGTTCCTAATTTAGGATTGAAAGAAAAAATAGTGCCAGGACCACCAAAAAGATTTGCTCAATCAATTGGTTTAGTGACTACAGCAATAGCTTCTTTTTGTCTTTTATATAATTTAGATCTTATATCTATCATCCTTTTAGCAATATTAGTAATTTTTGCGTCATTAGAATCTTTTTTGGGTTTTTGTTTTGGTTGTAAAGTTTTTAAATTATTAATGCATCTGAAAGTTATACCGGAAGATGTATGTGAAAAATGTAATAATTTAGAGTTTTAATTCCTAATGAAAATTAAATCTATAAAAGCTGTAACTGCAGATTTTTTAAGACCAGATAAATCGGATGATACTGTATCTAAAGAAAGTAGACCTTCATGGAATGATAGACCCGTAGCAAATCCAATGACTCGTTATCCACGGTATGCAAAATCTAGACCTTCATGGACACCAAATTGGGAGAATTTTGGATGCCTAATTGAAGCTGAAGATGGAAATTGGGGATTTGCAATCGCTAATCACGGAAAACCAGTA